>OIWO01000251.1_pt1 | contig 65594 bp, 40 predicted proteins | sample 1587641 | NCBI WGS metagenome assembly OIWO01 (sample SAMEA3888924, study PRJEB22519) | human gut metagenome | biome: human gut; feature: human-associated habitat; material: faeces | place: Denmark | collected 2010
ACGGAACATCCTCCGGGACGTCCCCTACGGTATCGCATACAGGCGATGGGGAAAAGGCGGATACAGATTATAAAAAATACAAGGCCCCGGATGGGGCAATTTTATGAGCCGAGAGTCACTCGAGGCGATGTAGACAATTTGAGCTTGTTGCTGCAAAGCGGCATTTGAGTCCGAGGCGGCCTGCGACCTGCGAACAGCGGGGCCGTCAGGCCCCAAAATTCGATGAACGACGAACGACCTACGATGAACGGCCTTTCCCCTGCCGTCAGGCCCCTAAACATGTGTCATTGATACACTTTTGTGCCAAAATGAAACAAATGATATGTGATGTTCGATTTCATAATACGCGATAAATGCGATAAAACGTATATACAACTGCAATAAATTATATGACACGATAATTTCATGTATATTTTTGTTCATACTTCATACTATGGAAAGAAGAAGGCGTTTTCATGAATAAAATATATAAAGTTATTTGGAATCGTGTCAGACATTGCTATGTTGTCGTGTCTGAAATTGCGAAAAATCACGGGAAAGAACATTCGACGAATCTCCGCGTCTCGAAGGGACTGTGTGCGCTGACCTTGGCCATCGGCCTCAGCCTGTCGTCGTATGCCTTTGCGGCTAATCCGGTTGATTTAGGAAATAGTGGTTCTGCGGCTTATGATGCTAACGGTAATCTGACCATTGGCAATACGGGAACCGTGGCACAAGGTGACAATAAAGCCGGCAAGAATAATACCACCATTGGCAACGATACGGACACCCTGCGCAACGTAAAGGATGGGAATACCACTAAAAAAGGCCAGCCCATGGATGAGGACAACAAAAAACTCATTGATAATGGCAAGGCTGTGGAACTTCAAACTTCTACCGAATCCGGCGGTTCCACAGCTGTAGGTTACAATAACAAGGCTGAAGGGGACAATTCCACCGCCATCGGCAACACGGCAAAAATCATCAACAAACCCATAACCTATTACGCCGACAAAGACGGCAACAAGACCACCTCCACAGACGACGCCGTCTGGTACAAAGACAGCAGCGGCAATCCCACAGAGGTGCCCCAGGTGTTCCGGGATGCCGACGGCAATACCACCACTACGCCTCAGTACGTCCATACCTACACGGAAAAAGACCCCACCACCGGGGAAGAAGTCACCAAAACCGAAATCACCAGCGATGTCACCAAGGCCGACCAGAAAGACGGCAAGCCGGTATACAACTACCAGAAATCTGACAATCTGGACAAACTCTATTCCGTCACTCTCTACCAGGCCGCCAGCAACTCCATCGCCGCCGGGTCCAGTGTGACCGCCAACGGGAACAATGCCGTAGCGGTAGGGTACAATTCCACTGCGGACAATTCCGCCGTAGCAGTGGGGGATACGGCTGTGGCCAGTGAAAATGCCGTAGCTATCGGCAAAAATACTAATGCCAGCGTGGAAGGCTCCATTGCCCTGGGCAAAGATTCGGAAGCAGACCGCTCCGGCGGCACCACCGGCTGGGACCCCAAGACCGGCACCACGTCTACCCAGAGCGGCTTGGTCTGGAAGTCTACAGAAGGCGCCCTTTCCGTAGGCAGCGGCAGTGTCAGCCGCCAGATCACCGGCGTGGCCGCCGGCAGTGAAGACACCGACGCCGTAAACCTGGCCCAGCTGAAAAAAGCCATGACCCATTACTACAGCGTGAAGACCACGGCCGAAACAGATGGAAAGGGGAACAATAACTACCTCAACGACGGTGCCACTGGAGACAATGCTCTGGCGGCCGGGGTCAGTGCTGTGGCCCAAGGGAACAATGCCACGGCCGTGGGCACCAGTGCTAATGCTACTGCTTCTCAAGCTACGGCTATAGGAAACAGTGCGTCTGCTACCAGTTCTCAATCCACGGCCATAGGCAATAGTGCAGGGGCTCATGGAGATTATGCTACCGCTCTGGGGAATAGCGCTAATGCAAGTTCTACTTATGCTACAGCCATAGGCGCCAGCACTATTGCTCCTTACTCCCAATCCACAGCTGTAGGAGCCAGTGCTAATGCTACAGCTACCCAGGCTACGGCTATGGGCAGCAGTGCTTCTGCTACCAGCTCCCAGTCCACGGCTGTAGGCTATAACGCAGGGGCTCATGAAGATTATGCCACGGCCATAGGCAGCAGTGCTTCTGCTACCAGCTCCAAATCCACGGCCATAGGCAATAACGCAGGAGCTCATGGAGAGTCAGCCACGGCCCTGGGCAATGGGGCTTCTGCTACCAACAAACAAGCTACGGCCATAGGCAGTGGGGCAGCGGCTAGCGGAGCTGATGCCATTGCCATGGGCAACGGCTCTTCTTCTACTGACTCCAGTACGATAGCCATAGGCAGTGGTGCAGGGGCTCATGGGTCTTATGCCATTGCCCTAGGCAATGGTTCTTCTGCTGCAAATTCCTATAGTATAGCCATAGGTGCGAGCGCTCTTGCTCCTTACTACCAAGCCACTGCCCTGGGCAATGGGGCTAATGCTACCAATTCCCAGGCTACGGCCATAGGCAGCAGCTCAGCAGCTCGTGGAACGTATGCTACAGCCCTGGGTAATGGTGCTTCTGCCTATTCCTCTTATGCTACCGCTCTGGGCAGTAGTGCTACAGCCCAGTCATCCGATGACACAGCTATAGGCAGCAGTGCAAAAGCTAGTGGTGGAGACGCAACGGCCCTTGGATATAATGCACAGGCGACAGCTCCCAATGCCACGGCTCTGGGCAGCGGTGCATCGGCTTCCCAGTCCTATGCCCTGGCCGCAGGGGATGGGGCCAATGCCCAAGGCTATCAGACAATTGCTCTGGGCAACAATGCCCAATCTAATGCAGAGGGCGGCGTTGCTTTGGGCAGCGGTTCCACGGCCAATGTAACGTCCGGCAAAACCGGCCTGGATCCCCATACCGGTGCGGCTTCCACCGCCACCGGTCCTATCTGGGTGTCCACACTGGGCGCGGTATCCGTGGGCACGGTGGATAGCGATGGCCAAGCCACCGGCACCCGCCAGATCAACGGCGTGGCCGCCGGTACCCAGGATACCGATGCTGTCAACGTGGCTCAGCTGAAGGCCATGGAAACCAGAATCAACATGCACTACTACAGCGTCAATTCCACCCTTTCCGGCGACGGGAGCAACTACGACAACACCGGTGCCAGCGGCACTAATGCCATGGCCGCCGGTCCTGCGGCTAGCGCCAGTGGTGACTCTTCTGTTGCCATCGGCAATGGCGCTGTGGCTGAGGGCAAGGGGGCCACAGTCATTGGAAAAAATGCCAGGGCTGCGGGCCAGTATGCAACGGCCTTTGGCGGTCTTGAAACTACCGATAAACAAACTGGAAAGATTGTCAATATTGTTAACACGGCCAGCGGTAATTCTGCCACGGCCTTTGGTCAGGGTGCACAGGCGAGAGGCGATGCTTCTCTGGCCTTTGGTCACAATACCATTGCAGGCGGGGCAGATGGCGGCGGCCAACAGTCGGTCGCTTTCGGCGAGGACACGCAGGCCCTCGGCGGCCGTTCGCTCGCCTTTGGCGAGAAGACCATTGCAAAGTACAATGATTCCGTTGCTTTCGGCAACGATACCCGCGCTTCTTCCACCGGCTCTACGGCCTTTGGCAACCGTACCCGTGCTCTGGCACAGTATTCCACAGCCTGGGGTAATGCCACCGTTGCCGCCGATGAAGAATCCACGGCCTGGGGCACGGATACCATCGCCGGTGCTAAATTGGATGACAACGGTGCCGTGACCAATAAATACAAGGAAAATGGCACGGATAAGACGGAACAGATGGATGTCCATGGCAATCTGGCTTATATCCAGAACGGCAAAACTGCCGGTATCAAGCAGATGCCAATCGACAGCGGTACAGAGCGCCACGACTATGTGGTCCTGGACGGTAAGGATGGAAATACCTATGTCCGCGACTACCAGGGCAGTCTCTGGAAGGTCAACGTGGATGCCAATGGTAATGTGACGGTTGATGAAACAGTGGGCCAAAAGGGTAAGGTATTCAATGGCAAGAATGGAGCGAAACAGTCCCTGGCCAAGACTACGGTCAATGGTGCAGAAGTCGACATCACACCGGACAATGTGCTGACGAAAGCCCATGAAGGAACGAACGGCTACAATATCGACGGCTATGCCAATGCCACGGCCTTCGGCTATTCCACCGAAGCCTCCGGCGACAACGCCACGGCTTTTGGCAACGACACCAAGGCCACTGCGGCAGGTGCCACGGCCTTCGGCTACAAGACGCTGGCTTCCGGCGAGAACTCCACCGCCTTTGGTGAGAACTCAGTAGCCGCCGCCAAGAACTCCCTGGCCGCACTGGGCGGCACGGTGGATGAAACTGCTGCCAACGCTGCCGCCATCGGCAGTGGCGCCCAGGCCAGACTGGCTGACAGCATTGCTCTGGGCAGCGGGGCTCTGGCCAACCGTTCCAGCGGTTCCATAGGCTATGATGTGCTGACCGGAAAGGCTTCCGGCAATACTTCCGCAGCCTGGGTGTCCAGTGCCAGCGCCATTGCCGTAGGCAATGACAATGACACGGAAGGCAGCCTGCTGACTCGTCAGATTACCGGTGTGGCGGCCGGTTCCCTGGATACGGATGCCGTGAACGTGGCCCAGCTGAAAGCGGCGGGCCTTAGCTTCACCACCAATACCAAGGATGCTTCCAATACCACGGACAACTACAAGGGCTACAAGGTGGTCGGCCGCAGGCTGGGCGACACCATTGCCATCAAGGCCGGCGACGAAGCGGACAACCACAGCTACAGCACCTCCAACCTGACCACCCGGATTGCGGAAAATGGCGATATCTCCATCCTCATGGATGAGAATCCGACTTTCACGTCCGTCACCACCGGCGATGTGATCTTTGCCGGCAATCCGAATCTCACGGACAAGGACGGCAAGGCGGCCAAGGCGGATACCAATGCCGCCTACGGCACCAAGACCCTGACGGACAGCCAGAACATCACCTCCGCCGGCAACGACACCCAGGCTACGCGCCTTCATTACAAGGACGACCAGGGCCATACCTACGAACTGGCCACCATGGATGACGGCCAGATCTACGCCGGCGACATCAAGACCGACGGCACACCGGACAGCACCGGCTTTGCCCGCACCATGAACCAGAAGACCACCATCAACGGCGGCGTGACCAATATTTCCAGCCTCACCGACAACAACATCGGCGTGGTCTCCAATGGCACCGATACTCTGACCGTGAAGCTGGCCAAGGACCTGAAAGACCTGAATTCCGTCACCACCGGCAAGACCGTCCAGAATGACAGCGGCATCAAGATTACCAACGATTCAACCGACGACAGCAAGAACGTCGTCATCAACGGCGACCAGATTTCCTTCGGCGGCAACCAGGTTAACAACATGGGCAGCGGCATTAATTCGACTACCAATCAGTACGATACGCCGTCCAATGGTGCCAATATCGGCGATGTGAAGAATATCGCCAACACCACCGTCCAGCCGGTCATTGATACAGTAAACAAGGGCTGGGAACTGGATGTGAACGACACGAAGCAAAAAGCCGTAACGCCGACGAACCCCAAAGTCAATCTGATTCAGGGCCAGAACATCACCATTACCGGCGATACGACCAACACGGATAACGTGACCATTGCCACTGCCAATGATGTGCGGTTCAATACGGTCCGCGTAGGCGGCGTCAAGACCGATACCGGCTATACGGGAGGCATTGTTATTGGCAAACAGTCTGGGGGAGACAGTGCCAACCCGGATGAAAATGATTACATTACAGGGTTGAAGAATATCAACTGGGACAGCAACAAAATCCAGAGCGGCCGTGCGGCGACAGAAGACCAGCTCCAGGCTGTCGCCACTGAAATCAAGAATGGTACGGTCAAGGGCGATGTCTACGTCACCGGTGGCGCAGTCTCATATAAAGGGGAGGGCGCAGATGCTGATCCAAAGGATGGTACTGGTAGCATCAACCTGACCCGCCAGAATGGCACGGACGTGCACATCGGTGGTCTCCATGACTACTACATCACTGACGGCACAGTCACCAATGACGGTAAGACTCTGGAACTGACCCGGAATGACGTGGATGGGGACGGAAACCATCAGAAGATTACCGTAGACCTGGGCAATGTGCTGAAAAATGACCAGCATCTGGTGACCAATCCGGATGCCGCTGATGGCAAATATAAGGTTAATACCACTGATGGCACAGTGACTTTGAAAGTCAAGAATGGTGACACGTACGATGACATCACCATCGGCGGTTTCGAAGGACTGGGCAGGGGCCTTCAATTCGGTGCCAACCAGAAGGTGGCAGAAAACGGCTCCAATCCGGTGACCAACCAGCTGGGCAGCATCATCAACATCACCGGTGCTGGTGCCAAGGCGCTGAACCAGTATTCCGGCAAGAACCTGATTACCTCTGTGGAACAGGATGCAGATGGCAATACCACCATCCATGTGCTCATGGACAAGAACATCTCCGCTGACGGCGTGACCGTCGGTCAGGCTGGCAAGGATGGCGTAGCCGGGGCAGATGGCGAAATTGGCCAGGCCGGTACCATCGGCATCAATGGCAGGAACGGCGTGAAAGGGGAAGACGGTAAGGAAGGCATCACCACCACCATCATCCGCACGGAAAAAGGCCAGCCCGGGGCGGACGGCATTAACGGCAAACCGGGTGTGGACGGTACGGACATCACCCGTATCGTCTACCAGAACGGCCAGGACGGTACCGACGGGAAGGATACCCATACGGTAGCCACGCTCGATGACGGCCTGAAATTCGCCGGTGATGATGGCCAGAATGATGATACAAAAGTCATCAACAAGAAGCTCAATGAACGGCTGGACATCGTGGGCAAAGCCCAGGGAGACCTGACGGATGCCAATATCGGCGTGACGAAGGATGAAAATGGCAAGCTCTACATCCAGCTGGCCAAACATGTAAATCTGGATGGTGATGGGACTTTGCAGGCCGGTGACGCCAAGATTGGTCATTTCACTAATACGGAACTGACCACCAACAAAGGCAACCATCCTGCAGATGGCAGCTATACCATCGGTCTTGGCAACACAGACTGGAATGTAGATAGTCCTGATTATGTCAGCGGCCGGGCAGCCACCGAAGACCAGCTGGCCAAGGTCAGCGAGGCCATCACCAATGCTACGACTGCCGCCGGCAAGCGTACCGTAGTCACGGTCAACGACAAGTCCAATCCGGCAATCGCTGATCCGGGAACCAATACTTACGGCGAATACGCTTCCAACAATGGCAACCTGATGGTTGCTGCTGAGAGAGACAACGACGGCCTCATGACCTACAACATTAAGCTCAACGACCAGCTGACCATCGGCAAGAATGGCACAGATGGTCAGGATGGCAAAGACGGAACGGATGGCAAAGTTACGGTGGAAACAAGCAAAGGCACCACCGTTGTCATCGGCCATGACGGTGAACCGGGCCAGGACGGCAGAGACGGCCTCTTCGTCACCGGTAAGGATGGTAAAGACGGCAAGTCCGGCGTTTCCATCACCGGCCCGGATGGTGTTGCCGGTAAAGACGGTGTCGATGGGAAAGTTGGCATTGCTGGCAAAGACGGCAAGGATGCAGTCTCCATCTCCGGCAAGGACGGTATCGGCCATATCGGTCTGACTGGCCAGAAAGGTGCAGATGGTAAAGACGGTGTCTTCAACGACCTTTCTACGATCCTTGGCACAGCTACGCTGGACCCTGCCAAGAATGAACAGAGTAAGTCACAAGACAAGGTGGATGCAGACGATAAATCATCCCGCATCCAGTACCAGACCACCGTCACCGACAAAGATGGCAAGACAAAAACTGTCATTACCCATGAAGTCGCGACCATGGATGACGGCCAGAAGTATGCCGGTGATTTCGGCAATGGCGCTTCGGTTAAGCTGAACAAGACCGTTACTATCAAGGGAAAAGTCAAGGACGGCGCGAAGGAAGACGACTTTGTGGATGGCAATATCGCTGTTGTAGCCAATAAGAATGGCGAAGACGGTGAACTGCTGATCAAGCTGAACAAGGACCTGACAGGTCTCAACAGTGCTACCTATAAGACATCTATTAAGAATGGTGATGTGACTACGACGTCGACGACTGTAGTGGACGGCACGGGCCTCAAGATTGAAAATGGTCCGAGCATCACCAATACGGGTATTGATGGCGGCAAGCATCAGATTACCAACGTGGCCAGCGGCAAAGATGGGAACATGTATGACACGACGGTCAAGGGCCAGGAGAACTGGAACAATGCTGCCAACATCGGTGATGTCACGAATATCGCGAAGTCGGCCGCTGAAGGTGTCCAGGCCAAGAGTGGTAAGAACATCACAGTGGACGACAGCAATAAGGTCAACTTGAACGACCATATCACTTTGGGCGATACTGCGAATAAGGCTAACCAGGTGGATATCGACGGCAATGGTGCAAAAATCACGGCCGGCGATGGCGGCAACAAGGTCACTGTCGATGGCTCGAAGGGCCAGATTGTCGCTGGCGGTGACAATGGCGTCAAGGTTGGCAATATTGCTAATGGCGACAGCAGCCTGACCATCTATGATAAGGATGGCAAGGCTACGGATAAGAAAGCTGATGGCGGCAAGTATGTCACCAACCTGGACAACAAGACCTGGAATGAAGATGGTTCTTATGTCAGCGGCCGTGCTGCTACAGAAGACCAGCTCCACCAGCTGGAATCCAGTTTCAATACGAAGGTTGATGCTGTAGAGCAGAATCATACGGCTGTCACTGTCAATGGTAGTGTAGAAGCGCCTGATGCAGGAGCCAATGGCACTTTAGGTAACTATACTGATGAAAAGAAAGGCAATCTACTCCTGGCTCAGAAGAAGGATAGCACCGGTAAGATCACTTATGACTTAAAACTCAACGATAAAGTTACGCTTGGTAAAGCTGGCACCAATGGCAAGGATGGTGTCGATGGCTCTATCGGCCTCACAGGTGCAGATGGCAAGTCCAGCATCGGCCTCAACGGCAAGGATGGCATTTCTGTCATCGGTGCTGATGGCAAGAACGGCGTCAGCATCACAGGCTCGAATGGCAAAGATGGCAAGGACGGCATCGATGGCAAGATCGCCATCGGTACGCCAGGCAAAGATGGTCAGCCGGGTAAGGATGCTATTTCCATTTCCGGTCAGAATGGTGAAGGCCATATCGGTCTCACAGGTCCTGCTGGTAAAGACGGCAAAGATGCTGCGGCTGACATCCACGTTGTGAATGGCCAGGTCGGTGTCGATGGTACGGACGGTCATGGTGGCAAGGATGGCATGGACCGCGTTGTCTATGAAGACCACAACCATATTACCCATGAAGTGGCTACCATGGACGATGGCATGAAGTACAGCGGCGATTCTGGCAACGCAGCGGTGAAACTGAACAACAATGTCCAGATTTACGGTGGTGCCAAGGAATATGCCGACGGTAATAACATCGGCGTCGTCGCATCGCAGGATGGCGATAATGCTAAACTGCAAGTCAAACTGGCCAAAGACCTCAAAGGTATCAATAGTATTGAATCCAACAGCGTCACGACGGGCAATACGACCATCAACAACGGCGGCCTCACCATCAAGACAGGCGACGAAAATCGCAACATCACCGTTCAAGACGGCAACGTCAACATGGGCGGCAACCAGATCCACAATGTGGCTCCTGGCCAGGCGCCTGGGGATGCGGTCAATGTCAGCCAGCTGAATGCGACGAATCAGACGGTAGCCAACCTCGGTGGTGCCGTCAACAAGCTGGGTACCCGCGTCAACCGCGTCGGTGCTGGTGCCGCTGCCTTGGCAGCCCTCCATCCGCTGGACTTCGATCCGGATGACAAGTGGGATTTCGCAGCCGGTTATGGCAATTATAAAGATGCCAGTGCCGTAGCTGTCGGCGCGTACTATCGGCCGAACGAAGACACGATGTTCAGCGTCGGCGGGTCCTTCGGCGGCGGGGAAAATATGGTCAACGCCGGTGTCAGCTTCAAGGTCGGCCAGGGCAACCACGTTTCGACGTCCCGCGTCGCCATGGCAAAGGAAATCAAAGACCTGCGCCAGGATGTGGCCAACTTGAACGCCATCGTCAACCGCCAGAGTGCCCTCATCGACAAGCTGACGGGTACCAATGCCGGTACAATCCAGGATGCGGGCAATGATTTGTTCCCCGATGTCCCGGCCAACCACTGGGCTTATGAATACGTCACCAAGCTGAAACAGGCCGGTATCCTGACGGGCTATCCCGATGGGAACTTCGACGGCGACCGCATGATGACGCGTTATGAATTTGCTGCCATCGTGTACCGGGCCATCATGGCCGGTGCCGCTTCCAACCCGGCTTTGAGCCAGGACGGCACGCTGGATAAATTAGCGAAAGAATTCTCGCCGGAAATGAAACACATCCGCATCGATACGATTGCCAAAGATAAGAATGGCAAACCGACGATCGAACGAGTCCGCGTCATTCCCGAAGCACAACAGTAGAGGAGGGGAGTATCATCGCACAGATAGGATTGTCTTTTCGCATCGATTCAGACCTCAAAAAGGAGTTTGAAGCATTTTGCGATGCAGCCGGCATCAGCATGACGGCTGCCATCCACCTGTTCATCAAGACAACCGTCCGGGAACAACGGATTCCCTTTGAAATAAAGGCTTCAAGCGGAAAAATAGAATCGAGAGAGTAAGGAGAAAGGGCTTGTCGCACGGCGACAAGCCCTTTCAAGCTGTTAGCAGCTAGGGGTTAGGGGTTAGCAGATATCGTTCGTCATAAATCCCGGCTGTGCACAGGATTCACGGCGGGCCGCCCGCCGCTGCCATCCTGTCCAGGGAATCGGCTCCTGCATCTGACGAATCAGAAAGCTTTGGGACGGCCCCTACGGCCTCGCATACAGGCGATAAATGGAAACAGTGTTTACTGGCTGCAAAAAAACACGGCCAACGGCCTTGTGCGTAGGGGACGCCCAGAGGGCGTCCCGCTGCGAGATTTGACCACAGCCCATTCGAGTATAATGGCAGGTTTTTACGAGCCACGAACCACAAACCACGAGCCACTATTTTTCCACAAGCCGAGGGTTACTCGAGGCGATGTTGTTAGTCTGAGATTATTGCCGCAAAGCGGCATCTGAGTCCGAAGCGACCTGCGACCGGCGGCCTGCGGGCTACCAGCCCCTAAAAAGCCCTTCACAGGGGCGGCCTATATATGGTATTATATACTGTAAACCCTAAATTATGATTTTTGTGAAAAACGGAGAGAATACATGGATTTTCAGAGCAATCGATTTTATCATATTATTTCTTATGGCTGTCAGGCGAATATGTCTGACAGTGAGCATTATGCCGGTCAGTTGGAGGAGCTGGGCTATCACAATACGGAAGATTTGGATACAGCCGATGTCATCCTCATCAATACGTGTTGTGTCCGCGAAACGGCGGAAGACAAGACGCTGGGGAAAATCGGCGAACTCAAGCATTTGAAGAAGCAGAACCCCGATTTGATCATTGCCGTCACGGGCTGCATGGCCCAGGAATGGCAGGATAAGCTCTTCAAGCGGGCGCCGCACATCGATTTGGTCATCGGTACGCACAATATCCACAAACTCATCGAGCTCATCCGGGAACGGCGCAGCAAGGCCGACCATTATATGGCTGCCGACATGACCCTGCCGGCTTTCCACGATATGCCGGTCAAGCGCTTCCAGAAATTCTTTGCCTGGATCCCCATCATGAACGGCTGCAACAAGTTTTGCACGTACTGCATCGTGCCCTATGTCCGGGGCCGTGAAGTGAGCCGTCCCATCGACGCCATTGTCGAAGAAATCAAGAAGGTCGCTGCTGAAGGCTATAAGGAAATCACCCTTCTCGGCCAGAATGTCAATTCCTATGGCCTGGACCTCAAGGACGGCACGGATTTCTCCAAGCTCGTCGCCGCTGTCGACGATATCGACGGCATCGAACGGGTCCGGTACATGACCAGCCATCCCAAGGATATGACTTTTGCCATGATCGACGCCATTGCCGACAGCAAAAAGGTCGTCAACCACATGCATCTGCCCATCCAGTGCGGTTCTGACGAGCTCTTGAAGAAGATGAACCGCGGCTACACGGTGGAACATTACCTGGAACTCGTCGACTATGCCCGCAAGCGCATGCCCGACCTGGTCCTGACGACGGACATCATCGTCGGCTTCCCAGGCGAAACGGAAGCCATGTTTGAAGATACGCTGAACCTGCTCAAGCGCGTTCAGTACGACATGGCCTATACCTTCATCTATTCGCCGCGGACGGGGACGCCGGCGGCCAAGATGAAAGACCAGATCCCGCAGGAAGAAAAGAGCCGCCGTCTGCAGCGGCTCATGGATGTGCAGAACGTCTATAGTTTAGCAAAAAATAAAGAAATGGAAGACCACGTCTATGACGTCATCGTCGAAGGGCCGACCAAGAACGATGCCAACCACTGGTTCGGCCGGACGACGGGCAACAAGATGATCATCTGGGAAAATGACGGTTCCGTCGCCATCGGCGATACCGTGCCGGTCCAGGTCGACAAAGGCCAGACGTGGGTCCTCAAAGGTCACTTAGTGCACTAAAGGAAGGTGAGACTTTGGCAGGAAAAAAATTAACGCCTATGATGCAGCAGTACATGGAAGTCAAAGAGCAGTGCCAGGATAAGATCCTCTTTTTCCGCCTCGGCGATTTCTATGAAATGTTTTTTGACGATGCCCTGACGGCGTCGCGCGAACTCGACCTGACCCTGACCGGCCGGGCTGGCGGCAATAAAGAGAAGGTCCCCATGTGCGGCGTACCTTTCCATTCGGCTGATACCTATATCGAACGGCTGGTCCACAAGGGCTATAAAGTCGCTATCTGCGAACAGATGGAAGACCCGAAACTGGCCAAGGGAATCGTCAAGCGCAAGATCATCAAGGTCATCACGCCGGGGACGATTACCCTGGAAAATGCCGTGGCGTCGAAGAAAAACAATTACATCGGCTGCCTGACCGAAAGCGATGCCATCCTTTCCATCGCCCTCATGGACGTCACGACGGGCGAATGTTTGTGGGCCGACTGCGCGGCATCGGTCATGGAAGACAGTCTGTTCGACATCCTGGCCGTCTACGAACCGAGTGAACTCATTTACGCCCACATGGGGCAGGATATGGACGCCGTCCGCGAATACCTGCGCAGTCACCTGGCTCAATGTACGGTCACGGAATTTCCTGCCGATGACAGTGTCGACTACCGGGAACAGGCCCGGTCCTATTTCCCGCCGGAAAACTTTGCTGCTGCCTCGGCGGCCGGCGAGTGTATCGGCATGCTCCTGGCTTATGTCAGTGACGTCATGCAGTCCGATATTTCCCACATCAATTCGCTGGAACATATCGACAATGAACGGCGTCTGGTCGTCGATGCGGCCAGCCTGCGCCATCTGGAAATCACGCAGAACGTCCGCGACGGCGGCCGCCGGGGGACCCTCCTCGATGTCCTGGACAAGACCAAGACGGCCATGGGCGGCCGGCTCCTGCGCAAGTGGCTGGAAGCGCCGCTCATCCGCATTGCCGACATTACGCGCCGCCAGGATGCCGTCGAAGACTTCGTCCTCCACGAAATCATGCGCCAGGACACGGCAGACGTGCTGGACCGGATTTACGATTTTGAACGCATCCTGACCCGCATCGAAACGGGGACCGTGAGCCCCAAGGACCTGGTAGCCCTGCGGGAATCGCTGGCCGTCATCCCGCAGCTGAAACAGGTCCTGTCCGGTGCCAGTGCCGACCTCCTGCACAGCCTCAATGACCGCTTGCAGACCCATGACGACGTCTATGACCTGCTCTGCCGGGGCGTCAAGGACGAACCGGGCCTGGTCATCCGCAACGGCGGCGTCATCCGCGACGGCTTTTCGCCGGAACTCGATGAAATCCGCTCCATTGCGGCCAACAGTCATGCCTTTTTGCAGGAACTGGAAGAGAAGGAACGGGAAAAGACGGGCATCAAGATGAAAATCGGCTATACCAAGGTTTTTGGCTATTACTTCGAGATTTCCCATGCCAATACCAAGCCCATCCCCGATTACTACGTGCGCAAGCAGACGTTGGTCAATGCCGAACGCTACATCACGCCGGAATTGAAGGAATTTGAAGTCAAAGTCCTGACCAGCCAGGAACGGATGCTGGCGCTGGAATACAAGCTCTTCGGCGATATCCGCCGCCAGATCCAGGGCCATATCCCGGCCATGCAGGAAACGGCCCGGGCCATTGCCCGCATCGACTGCCTGTACAGCCTGGCCTGCGCGGCCTATGACAACCGCTACGTCCGTCCCAGCCTCAATACCAAGGCGACGATTACCATTAAGGACGGCCGCCATCCCATTATTGAAAAGTATTTGAAAGACGAATTGTTCGTGCCTAACGACGTCACCCTGAACCATGAAGACCATGAAATTTTGGTCATCACCGGCCCCAACATGGCCGGCAAATCGACGTATATGCGCCAGGTCGCCGTGCTGGTCCTCATGGCCCAGGCCGGCTCCTTCATTCCCGCCAAGGAAGGGTCCATCTGCCCGGTGGACCGCATCTTTACCCGTATCGGTGCCAGCGACGACATCCTTACAGGCCAGAGTACGTTCATGATGGAAATGAAGGAAGTGTCGTACATCCTGAAACACGCCACCAGCCGCAGCCTGCTCATCCTCGATGAAATCGGCCGCGGTACGAGTACCTTCGACGGCATGTCCATCGCCAGGGCCGTCATCGAATACTGCCTGAAGCACATCCACGCCCTGACGCTGTTTGCGACGCACTACCATGAGCTCATCGCCATGGCCGACGATTCGCCGAAAATCAAGAATTATACCGTCGCCGTCAAGGAACGGGGCAAGAACATCAAGTTCCTGCGGCGCATCATTCCCGGCGGGGCCGACCGCAGCTATGGCCTGCACGTCGCCCGTCTGGCCGGGCTGCCCGAAAGCCTGCTCAAGCGGGCCGACGTCATCCTGAAAGACTTGGAAAAGAACGGCGGTGCTCCCGTCCCGGCCAAGGCGCCTGTGAATCCGGCGCCGTCACCCATGGGAGACAGCCTCTTTTCCAGTCCCGTCATCGACAAGCTGCTCAGCGTCGATGTCAGCAGTATGACGCCGATTGAAGCGATTTCTTTCTTATATAATCTGCAAAAAGATGCCAAAGAAGGAAGTGGGATCCAGTGAGTTCAATCATTCATGTCTTAGATGAAGCGACGCGCAATAAGATTGCTGCCGGCGAAGTCGTCGAACGGCCGGCGTCGTGCATCAAGGAGCTCGTAGAAAATGCCATCGATGCCGGTGCCCATGCCATTGAAGTGGAAATCGCCGACGGCGGCCAGTCCTATATGCGGGTCACTGACGACGGCTGCGGCATGAGCCCGGAAGATGCCCATAAGTGCATCATCCGTCACGGTACGAGCAAGATCAGTTCCGTCGAAGATATTTTTGCCATTACGTCTTTAGGCTTCCGCGGCGAAGCCGTGCCCAGTATCGCCGCCGTATCGCACATGCAGATCACGACGCGCCAGGCCAGCGATGACTTTGCGACGCACCTCATCCTCGACGGGGGCGAAATCACGGCAGAAGACCAGGCCGGCGCGCCGGTCGGGACGACGATGGAAGTGAGCGACCTCTTTTACAATACGCCGGCGCGGCGCAAGTTCCTCAAGAGTGAACGGACGGAGAGTTCGAAAATCTCTGAAATGGTGACCAAACTGGCCCTGGCCAATCCGGCCATTGCCTTTACTTTTACCAATAACGGCCGGACGGCGATGAAGACCGGCGGCACCGGCGATTTGCGGGAAACCGTTGCCAATATCTACGGTGCCAACGTCGCCCGCGATGTCTTTGCCGTCGCTGCCGACCAGGACGGCATCAGCCTGGAAGGCTATGTAGGCAAGCCGTCGGTCTTAAAGAGCAACCGCAACTGGCAGACGTGCATCGTCAATCACCGCATCGTCCATAATCCCTTGATGTTCAAGGCCATCGACAATGCCTATCATGCCATGCTGCCGAAATCGGGCTATCCCTTTGCCATGCTCCACCTCCACGTCGACCCGGCGACGATTGACGTCAACGTCCATCCGGCTAAGACGGAAATCAAATTCTCTGATGAACAAGCCGTCTACCGCGCCATCTACCACAGCATCGTTACGGCCCTGGTGGCCCAGGAAAAGCCCGAAGCCATCGCCAAGACCATCGGTACTGATGAAAAGAACCCCTCAGGCCTGCGGCCAGCTCCCCTTCGCAGGGGAGCCAATGTAGGGACTGAAAGCCTCCCATGTGAAGGGGAGGGGGACCGCTCGCGGTGGAAGGGTTCTTCCATAAACGCCCGCTCGCAGGAGTGTGGCCAGGCACCCTCCGTAGAGGCTGTCCCAGAGGGCGGCCCGCAATGGGGAAAGGCAACCTCCGTAGGGGCCGTCCCAGAGGGCGGCCCGCAGCGGACAGCTCCCCTATCAGGGGAGCCTGTGGGGACGCACGGTCTGGATTCGGATGGTTCCTCATTGTCTGGAAGAACCCCTCAGTCAGCAGGGCTGACAGCTCCCCTTCGCAGGGGAGCCAATGTAGGGGCTGAAAGCCTCCCCTGCGAAGGGGAGGGGGACCGCTCGCGGTGGAAGGGTTCTTCCTTGTTTTCCCAGGCTTTGGCCCAGCATGGCCAGGGCGGTCCGTCGGAAGCGACGTCGGTTGTTTCCGAGGCGTCGGCGCCTAAAATCGTCTTTGACGGCGATGACGACGTCTTCATTCCCTTAGGGGAAGTGGCGGACTGCTTCATCATTGCCAAGAAAGGCCAGGATTTATACATCGTCGATCAGCACGCGGCTCATGAACGGATCCGCTACGATACGTTCTGCAAGCGTGTCGAACGGATGCCGAGCCAGCAGTTGCTGACGCCGGAGTTCGTCGAAGTCGACAGCGAGGATATGACGCTCTTATTGGAACGGCAGGATGTCTTCAACGACCTGGGCTATACCTATTCCGAAGCCGGGCCGACGACGCTGCGCGTCGAAGAAGTGCCCTGTGATTTGCAGACCAGCGATATTGCCGATTCTTTAAAGGATATCTGCCTGCTCCTGCACGACCAGAAGGAACCGGATAAAGCCATGGTCCGCCATCGTTCGCTGGCCTATCTGTCCTGCCACGGTGCCGTCAAGGCCGGGGACAGCCTCAATATCCGCCAGATGAAGCAGCTCCTGGATGATTTGTTCCATACGGAAAAACCCTACGTCTGCCCTCATGGCCGACCGACGATCATCCGCTTTACGCCGAAAGAATTAGCGCACTTATTTAAACGGACATGACTCATATGATTTACGTCGTGCCTTCATTGAAGGCCAAAGAAAAATTACAATGTGAAGGGAAAGCCTGGGCCGAAAGCCAGGGCTTTGCCTATGTGCCGCGGGGAAAGCGGACCATACAGGACTTGATGGATGAATACGGTGAGGATTTTCTCGTCTATTCATCGCGGGGGCCTCAGATAGACCGCCCGGAAGGCAGCCATTTCTTCAGTCTCAACATGGCCGAACTGCGCATCCAGAATCTGCGGAAAGGCCAGCGCGATCACCTGCTGGAAGCCCTGATGGGGGTGAAGGAGAACCCCCATCTATTGAGGGGAAGAACCCCTCAGTCAGCTTCGCTGACAGCTCCCCTTCGCAGGGGAGCCGAAAGCCTCCCCTGTGAAGGGGAGGGGAACCGCTTGCGGTGGAGGGGTTCTTCCCAGCGAACAGCGGACAGCGACCAGAGGCCTGCGGCGGCACAGCCGCCTATTTCCGTCCTCGATTGTACCTGTGGTTTTGGTGCCGATGCGGCCGTGGCTTCTTTCGGCCTGCCGGCTGGCTCCCGCGTCGATGCCCTGGAAGTATCGCCTTTGCTGGAAGCCGTTACGGCCTGGGGCTTTTCCCACTTTGTCCACAAGAAAGACGACGTCACGGCGGCGCTGCGCCGTATTTCCCTGCGTTGTGGTGACTATCGCGACTATCTGTTGTCCGATGAAGAGCCTGTGTACGACGTCCTCTATTTCGACCCCATGTTCCAGCGGCCTGTCGAGGCGAGCTGCCAGTTCCAGCCCGTCCGGGCCATCATGGAGCACGGCGGCCTGACGCGGGACCTCATCGAACGGGCGCTGCAGAAAGCCCGGCGCCGGGTGGTCATCAAAGAACGGGATTTCCGTCAGCTCTGCCGCGATTTCCCGGATGTTACCTTATATGGCGGCAAATACAGCCGCATTGGCTATGCCGTATTGGAGTGTGATTCATGGAAAAAGTAATTGCCATCATCGGTCCGACGGCGGTCGGCAAGACGGCCCTCAGTTTTGCCCTAGCCGAACACTACGGGACCGACCTCATTTCCGGCGACGCCTACCAGATTTACCGCCATATGGATATCGGTACGGCCAAGCCGACGGCGGACGAACTGGCCCGCTATCACCATTATCTCATCGATATTGCTGAGCCCGACGAACCCTATTCGGCAGCCCGCTTCTGTGATATGGCGGGAAAGGCCATTGCCGAAGTCAACGGAAAGGGGAAGATACCCATTCTCGTCGGCGGTACGGGCCTATACGTCCAGTCTCTCCTGGAAGGCTATGATTTCCAGACGGCCCGCATGACCGAAGCCGACAAGGAAGCGGCCCAGGCGCGGATCGACACTCTCAGTCAAGAGGAACTGAAGGCCTATATCGAGACAGAAACGGACTGGCAGCCGCCGGACTGGCACGAGCTGTTTTCCAACACGCACCGCCTGACCCGCCTGGTCAGCGCCATCGAGCAGGGCGAAGGGAAATCTTTCGTCCGGGCCGGCAAGGCTCGGGATGTGGTCTATGACGCTTACGTCATCGGTCTGCGCCTGCCGCGGGATGTCTTATACCGACGCATTGAAGAGCGCGTCGACACCATGATTGCTGCCGGCTGGGTCGATGAAGTGCGGTACCTGCTGGACAAGGGTATCCCGACGGACTGCCAGGCCATGAAAGCCATCGGCTATCAGGAACTGGCCCTGTATCTCCAGGGACAGATGCCCCTCGATGACGCCGCAGCCCGCATCAAGACCCGGACGCGGCGCTTTGCCAAACGCCAGCTCACATGGTTCAGACGCATGCCCTACATCCACTGGTACGACAAGGACCAGTACGATGGAGAAGATGCATTGATACAGGCTGTGCTGGGGGATGTGCCCTTCACATAACGTGGGAATGGCGCAGGCGGCAAGTAGAAAAGCAACCTCCGTAGGGGCCGTCCCAGAGGGCGGCCCGCAGCTGACAGCTCTCCTATGAGGAGAGCCGAAAGCCTCCCCTGATAGGGGAGGTGCCGTAAGGCGGAGAGGTTTCCTTCAGCGACCTGAGACCTGCGAAACAGCGGACTGTAAGGAGAAAAGCAACCTCCGTAGGGGCCGTCCCGGAGGGCGGCCCGAAATGAGAAAAGGTCTTGAACGGTATAGCGTCTCATTGTCTGGAAGAACCTCTCAGTCAGCAGAGCTGACAGCTCTCCTATGAGGAGAGCCACTAACCCCTAACCCCTAACCACTAACCCCTAACTACTATTCACTATAGAAAGGAATCATGACATTGTCTTTGGATTTAGAAACATTACGAAAAGAAGCGCTGGCCGAATGTGCGGCCCAGTTTGAACGCATTGATACGATTTGTCTCCATAATACGGCGAAAGTCCTGGCCGCTTATAAGGAAGCCCAGATTTCTTCGTACCAGTTTGCCGGTACGTCGGGCTATGGCTACAGCGACATGGGCCGGGAAAAGCTCGATGAAGTCTTTGCCCGCGTCTTCAAGGCCGAAAAGGCCATTGTCCGGCCCCACTTCGTATCGGGGACCCATGCGCTGGCGACGGTCCTGCTGGCCCTGTTGCAGACCGGCGATCTCATGATGAGCCTCGTCGGAGCACCTTATGACACGATGCAGGGCGTCATCGGCTATGCCCATGAAACGCCGCACTCTTTGAAGGAAAAGGGCGTCCGCTATGAAGAAGTCCCCTTGAAGGACAACGCCTATGATTTGGCCGGCATTGAAGCAGCCGTCGCCGAAAAGCAGCCGAAACTGGTCCTCATCCAGCGTTCCCGCGGTTACAGCACGCGGGCATCCTTGACGATTGATGATATCCGTTCTATTATTTCCGTCGTCAAGAAGGTCAGCCCCAAGACGATTTGCTTCGTCGACAACTGTTATGGCGAATTTGCTGCTGAAGAAGAACCGATTGAAGCCGGTGCCGACATCATCGCCGGGTCGCTCATCAAGAACCCCGGCGGCGGCATCGCTCCCACAGGCGGCTATATTGCCGGCAAGGAAGAACTGGTCCACGCCGCAGCCGACTACCTGACGGCTCCGGGTCTGGGCGACGAACTCGGTTCCTATGCAGCCGGTTACCGCCTCTTTTTCCAGGGGTTCTTCATGGCACCGCACGTTACGGCTCAGGCTATCAAAGGGGCCGTCTTTGCAGCGGCTGTCTTTGAAAAGATGGGCTTCAAGGTTTCGCCGGCCGTCCAGGACCCGCGCGTCGACCTGATCCAGACCATTTACCTGGAAAACGAACAGAACATGTGCCTCTTCTGCCAGGGTATCCAGTCCTTCTCGCCTGTCGACGCCCACGTCACACCTATTCCCGACGATATGCCGGGCTATGCCGATAAGATCATCATGGCTGCCGGTGATTTCGTCCAGGGTTCGTCTATCGAATTGTCGGCCGACGGCCCGATTCGCGACCCGTACATGATTTATCTCCAAGGCGGCATCGTCTTTGAACACAATGTCCTGGCCATCCTCAGTGCAGCCCAGTACATTGCCGAACACCGGGAAGGAGCCGCTCATGATTAAGGAAGTCCTCGTCGTCGAAGGCCGGTCCGATGTCGCCCGCATCCGGGCCAGCCACATCGACGTCGACATGATTACGACAGATGGCTTCAATTTGAAGCCTCACACGCTGGAACAGATCCGCTGTGCCTATGAAAAGCGGGGCATCATCATCTTGACCGACCCCGACCGGGCCGGCGAACAGATCCGCAAGTTCCTGACCGACCGCTTCCCTAACGCCAAACACGCCTTTATCCCCAGGAAAGATGCCATTGCCAACAACGACCTGGGCGTCGAACAGGCCTCGCCGGAAGCCATCCGCCTGGCCTTGTCCAAAGTTCGCTGTGCGACGTATGAACCGCAGGCAACCTTTACCATGCAGGACATTTCCGCTGCCGGCCTCAACGGGACGCCGGATGCGGCCGACCGCCGGGCCGAAGTCGGCGCCATCCTGGGTATCGGCTATGGCAATGCCAAACAGTTTTTGAAACGCTTGAACCATTACGGCGTCACCCGTGACGAATGGGATGATGCCCTCCGTCAGATCCACGAGGTGAAATAGATGAAAGAAGTCGACTTGTCCAATCCCGACGTCGTCTGCTACGTCGTCAAACGCTTTGGCCTGCGCATGAATAAGAAACTGGGCCAGAATTTCCTCATCCGTCACGCCGTCGTCGACGACATTGCCGACGCTGCCGAAATCGGGGAGGGCAATCCGGTCCTGGAAATCGGGCCGGGCATCGGAACCCTGACACAGGCCCTGGCCGAAACGGGCGCAGCCGTCACGGCTGTCGAACTGGACGACCATCTGCTGCCCGTCCTCGACAAGACCTTGGAACACTATGACAACGTGCGCGTCGTCCACGGCGACATCCTGCGCATCGACATCGAAGAAGTCATGAATCACCAGCCCTTCACGGTCTGTGCCAATCTGCCCTACTATATCACGACGCCGATCATCATGAAGCTCCTGGAACAGAAGCTGCCCATCAAGCGCATCGTCGTCATGGTCCAGAAGGAAGTGGCCGAACGCATGGTAGCCGAACCGGGCCACAAGATTTACGGTGCCCTGTCCGTGTCGGTCCAGTACTATACACAGCCGCAGATGCTCTTTGAAATCTCGCCGAAATGCTTCATGCCGGCACCGGAAGTCACATCGGCCGTCGTCGCCATGGACGTCCGCCAGCAGCCGCCTGTCGATTTGATCGACGAAAAGCGCTTCTTCCAGGTCGTCAAAGCGGCTTTCCAGCAGCGCCGCAAGACCTTTTCCAACGCCTTGAAAAATACGGGCATGAGCAAGGAACAGATCGCCCAGGTCCTGGAAAAAACAGGCATCGATGGCAAACGCCGCGGGGAAACACTGTCTCTCCAGGAATTCGCCGACATCGCCAACGCCTGGAGCGAGATTATTCGTGGCTAGTGGCTCGTAACTGGGCTCTCCTGATAAGAGAGGTGCCCTGGAGGGCATTTGTAGGTGCTCGCTGTAAGACATTTGTAGGGGCTCGCACGTGGCGAGCCCGCCAGGTATATGTGGGATTTTCCGGCTCGGTGAGTGTGTTTCCAAATACCAAGCGGGCGCCCCGTTAGGAATTTGGATGATTCTTTTTAGCCAGCTTGTCGGGAAATCATACATATTAGTTTGTAGCACGGAGTTTGTAGTTTTCAGCAAAACATCTAAATTTAAAGCCATCCGCTAGCCACTAGCCACTAACTGCTAATCACTAAAAAAGGCGCTGTCTTTATGCGACAGCGCCTTTTTTTTAATCCTTGAAGTAAGGCTTGAATACGGAGCGATTCGGTTCTTTATGTTGTTTGTTTTCACGGCGCTGATTGTTGTTGCGGAAGCTGCCGCGATTGTTATTGTCGCGGTTCTTCGGGGCAAAGTGGCGGCGTCGTTCGCCGCGGCGTTCGTTGTTGTCTTCGCCGTCGTTGTTGCGGTTGCGGCGGTCTCCACGGCGGTCGTTACGGTTGTAGCGGCGGTTATTGCGGTCGCCGCGATTGTTGCGGCTGCGGTGGACGCGGAGCGGCGCTTCTTCGGTGATCTTGACCGGTGTCGTGTCCGGTTCTTTGGTCAAGAGCTTGATGGCAGCGGCTACCAGGGCGGCCGAGTCATAGTTGGACAGGAGTTCTTCGGCATTTTCTTTGTACGTCCCGAAATTGCCTTCTTCTGTCGTCGTGATCAGGCTGCGGATGGCGGCCTGCTGGGCGCCTTCCAGGGCTTCCGAGAAGGTCGGGGCCTTGCGGCGGGTGATGCGGCGTTTGATGAGGCGTTCGATGGTCCGCAGGTGTTCCATTTCGCGGGGGATGACGAAGGTCGTCGCTTCACCGCTCTGGCCGGCACGGCCGGTACGGCCGACGCGGTGGACGTAGCTTTCCGGGTCCTGGGGCAGGTCATAGTTGAAGACGTGGGTAACGCCGCTGATATCGAGGCCGCGGGCGGCGACGTCGGTAGCGACGAGGATGTCGATGGTCTTTTCACGGAACTGGCGGATGACCGTATCGCGCTTGGCCTGGGTCAAATCGCCGTGGATGCCTTCAGCGGAGTAACCGCGCTTCTTGAGGGCTTCCGATACTTCGTCGACGCGGCGTTTGGTGCGGACGAAGATGATGGCCAGGTCCGGTTCCTGCAGGTCCAGGAGACGGCAGAGGATGTCGAATTTCTGGCGGTCCGGCACTTCGATGTAGGACTGTTCGATGAGGTCCATCGTGACTTCTTTGGCCTTCATGCGGATGATGAGCGGGTCGTGCAGGAACGTTTCTGCCAGCTGCTGGATCGGCTTGGGCATGGTAGCCGAGAAGAGCAGGGTCTGGCGCGTATTCGGCGTAGCGGCCATGATGAGGTTGATGTCATCGATGAAGCCCATGTCCAGCATTTCGTCGGCTTCGTCGAGGACGATGGTCGTGATGTGGCTCAAATCGATGGTGCCGCGTTTCATGTGGTCGATGAGGCGGCCCGGCGTGGCGACGATGATCTGCGGGCATTTGCGCAGGCGGCGCAGCTGGCGTTCCATATCCTGGCCGCCGTAGATCGGCAGGGCCTGGATGTTGGTGAATTGGGCCAGGTGGTTCAGTTCTTCGGCGACCTGCATGGCCAGTTCACGCGTCGGCGACAGGACGACGGTCTGGATATCCTTGGACGGTTCGGCTTTCAGGATTTTTTCCAGGACCGGGATGCCGTAGGCTGCGGTCTTACCCGTACCGGTCTGGGCCTGGCCGATCATGTCGCTGCCGCTCATGGCGACGGGAATCGATTCAGCCTGGATCGGTGTCGGTTCTTCAAAGCCCATTTCATTCAGGGCACGGATAATGACTTCGCTAATATTCAAATTTTGGAATTTTTCTAACATGTACTTCCTCCTTGTTGTGTAACTTATTTATTATAGCATTAATAAGGGGAAAAAGATAGGGGAGAGGCGACGCATCCTGCAAAGAATCGTTGCATATAAAGATAAACGTTAAACCCATCTTCACGGCATTTTATTAAATAAAGTATCACGTTTAAGTTAAAATTATTCGGAAAAGTTCTGAAAAAAGCCTTGCAAATTACAAAAGGGTATGATAACATACAAAGCGTCAACAGACAAACAATCCAAAATAAAAAATGCGTTGAAGAGAACTAGTAAGTTCCGGAATGTTTCCAGAGAGCTGCCGGGTGGTGTGAGGCAGCAGCGGCACGGAACAGAACTCATCTCTAAGCAGCTCGCTGAAACGAAAGGAGTAGGTGGAGCCGGGGCCTGGCCGTTAACAGACAGGAGGGTATCGACGTATGTCCGTACCTGTTGAGAGCCTATCTTCGGATAGGAATTAGAGTGGTAACGCGTAAGTATAATCTTTCGTCTCTTTTCGAGATGAAAGATTTTTTTTATTTTGATTGTGTAATGATTTATTTTAAATTTATTTCATGATCATAGGAGAGATGCAGTATGAAAAACGTAGAACATTATAAAAAAGGTTATTTTATGCCCCCTGTTGTCGATATGTCCTGGGCCCAGAAAGAATATCCCGATAAAGCGCCCATTTGGTGCAGCGTCGATTTGCGCGATGGCAACCAGGCCCTCATCATTCCTATGAGCCTTGAAGAAAAGATTGAATTCTATAAAGTTTTAGTTGCCATGGGCTTCAAGGAAATCGAAGTCGGCTTCCCGGCTGCGTCGGAAACGGAATTTGAATTCCTGCGCTACTTAGTCGACCACGACATGATTCCCGATGACGTCACCGTCCAGGTCCTGACCCAGGCCCGGGAACACATCATCCGCAAGACTTTCGATGCCCTGAAAGGCGTCAAGAACGCCATCGTCCACGTCTACAATTCCACGTCCTTCGCCCAGCGCCAGCAGGTCTTCCGCAAATCGAAGGAAGAAATCAAACAGATTGCTGTAGACGGTGCGAAATTGTTACAGCGCCTGACCGACGAAGCCGGTGCCAACTTCCGCTTTGAATATTCGCCGGAAAGCTTCACCGGCACGGAACCGGAATACGCTCTGGAAGTCTGCAACGCCGTCCTCGATGTCTGGAAACCGACGGCTGACCGCAAGGCCATCATCAACCTGCCGTCGACGGTCCAGATGTCCATGCCTCATGTTTTCGCTTCGCAGATTGCCTATATGTCGCAGAACTTGAAATACCGCGACAATGTCATCTTATCGGTCCATCCCCACAATGACCGCGGTACGGGCGTTGCCGACGCCGAAATGGCCATGCTCGCCGGCGCCGACCGCGTCGAAGGGACACTCTTTGGCAATGGCGAACGGACGGGCAATGCCGATATCGTCACCATCGGCATGAACATGTATGCCTTAGGCGTCGATCCGGGCCTGGATTTCTCGAACATGCCCAAACTGGTGGAAACGTACGAACGAGTGACCCGCATGCATGTCCATCCGCGTCAGCCTTATGCCGGCCAGCTGGTCTTCGCCGCTTTCTCCGGTTCTCATCAGGACGCCATCGCCAAGGGCATGCATTTCCGCGAAGAAAACAACGAACAGTACTGGACCTGCCCGTACCTGTACATCGACCCGCATGATGTGGGCCGTACGTACGATGCCGATGTCATCCGCATCAACAGCCAGTCCGGCAAGGGCGGCGTAGGCTTCATCATGGAACAGAACTACGGCATCGACATGCCGAAGAAGATGCGCGAAGACTTCAGCTACTTCGTCAAGGAAGTGTCGGACCACAAGCATCAGGAATTGAAACCGGCCGAAATCTACGACGTCTTCCAGAAGAATTACCTCAATGCCGATACGCCGCTGAAAGTCGAAGACTTCTCGCTCAAGAAGAAAGGCGACAAATGGGTCGGCAAAGTCCTGGTCCGCGCCAACGACGAAGAAGTCGTCCTCGAAGGGGCCGGCAATGGCCAGCTGAATGCCGTCAGCAATGCCGTCTGCAAGGCCTATGGCATCGAGTTCAGCAACCTCGTCTACAGCGAACACGATTTGGACCGCGACTCCGATTCCCGCGGCATTGCTTACTTCGGCCTGACCGATAAAGACGGCCATACGACGTGGGGCGCCGGCGTCGATACGGACACCATTACGGCATCCATCTTCGCCTTCATGACGGCCATCAACCGCATGGACGGCATGGCTCAGCGCGTCAAGTTCCGGGCCCTCAAGTCCACGCCGGATACGATTACGGCCTTCAAAGCCACGTCGGGACAGCACTGATGTTTGAAGTTTGAAGTATTGAATTTTAGTGAAATAATAAGGAGTGTATATACATATGGGTATGACGATGACGCAGAAAATCCTGGCAAAACATGCCGGCGTCGACTCGGTGAAACCGGGTGATTTAATTACTTGTAATCTCGATATGGTCCTGGCCAATGATATTACGGCCCCGCCGGCCATTTCCCAGTTCAACAAGATCGGCAAGCCTGCCTTCGATAAGACCAAGATTTCCCTGGTTCCGGACCATTTCACGCCGAACAAGGACATCAAGTCCGCCGGCCTGGCCAAAATCGTCCGCGACTTCGCCAAGAAGCACGGCATTACGCATTATTTTGAAGTCGGCCGCGTCGGCATCGAACACGTCCTCTTGCCGGAACAGGGCATCGTCGCTCCCGGTATGTTGACCATCGGCGCCGATTCCCATACCTGTACGTATGGCGCCCTGGGCGGTTTCTCCACTGGCGTCGGCTCGACGGACTTAGGCGTCGCCATGGCTACAGGCAAGGCCTGGTTCAAAGTCCCCGATGCCATCAATGTCCATCTGACGGGCTCCAAACCCGATGACATTACGGGCAAAGACGTCATGTTGACCCTCATCGGTATGATCGGCGTCGACGGCGCCCTCTATCAGTCCCTGGAATTCACGGGCGAAGGCGTCGCCGCTCTGGATATGACCGACCGCTTCACCATTGCCAACATGGCCATCGAAGCCGGTGCCAAGAACGGCATCTTCCCCGTCGATGAACAGACCATAGCCTATGAAAAGGGCCGCGTCCCCGATGGCTACGACATCGTCACGGCTGACGCCGACGCCCATTACAGCCGGACCGTCGAAATCAACTTGTCCGAATTGAAGCCCGTCGTCGCCTTCCCGCACCTGCCGGAAAACACCAAGGTCATCGGCACCTTCGGCGACATCAAGATCGACCAGGTCGTCATCGGCTCCTGTACTAATGGCCGCCTGGAAGATTTGAAGATCGCTGTGGACATCTTCAAAGGCCATAAAGTCCATCCCGACGTGCGCTGCATCGTCATCCCCGGCAGCCAGCACGTCTACATGGAAGCCATGAAGGCCGGCTACATCGAAACCTTCATCACTGCCGGCTGTGCTGTTTCGACGCCGACGTGCGGTCCCTGTCTGGGTGGCTACATGGGCATCATGACAGCTGGTGAAAAATGTGTCTCTACGACGAACCGCAACTTCCGCGGCCGCATGGGTCACGTCGACAGCGAAGTCTACCTGGCTGGCCCGCAGGTCGCTGCAGCCAGTGCGATTCTCGGCAAGATTGCCGCACCGAAGGAGGTCCGTTAATCATGACATTAGAAGGAAAAGTATGGCGCTACGGCGACAATATCGATACAGACGTAATCATCCCGGCTCGTTATTTGAACAGCTTCGATCCGAAAGAATTGGCCACGCACTGCATGGTCGACATTGACGAAACCTTTGCCGGCAACGTAAAGGCAGGGGACATCATGGTCGGCGGCCACAACTTTGGCTGCGGTTCATCCCGTGAACACGCACCGATTGCCATCAAGGCGTCGGGCATCCCCGTCGTCATTGCGGCCAGCTTCGCCCGCATCTTCTATCGCAATGCCATCAACGTCGGCCTGCCGGCCCTGGAAATCGGCGACGACGTCGAAAAAATCAAAGCCGGCGATATCCTCTCCATCGACCTCGATACAGGGAAAATCGTCGACAAGACGACAGGCGATACCTTCCAGGCACCGCCCCTGCCGGGCTTCATCCAGGACATCGCCAAAGCCGGCGGCTTGATCAATTACGTAAAGGAGTCTAAGTAACATGGCTAAACATATCGTCGTCATCCCCGGCGACGGAATCGGGGAAGAAATCACGGCAGGTGCCGTCAAAGTCTTACAGAAAATCGATGAAGTCTGCCACATCGGCCTGACTTTTGAAAAGAAACCGGCCGGCGGCACGGCCTATGACCTCTGCGGTTCGCCCTTGCCGGAAGATACCATCGAAGCGGCCAAGAAAGCCGACGCTATCCTCTTCGGCGCCGTCGGCGGCGACAAGTGGGACAACGTCGACCCGAAACTGCGCCCGGAACAGGCCGTCCTGGGTCTGCGCAAGGCTTTGGGACTCTACGTCAACCTGCGCCCGGTCAAGGTACCGGAAGTCCTGGCCGAATACTCGCCGCTCAAACCGGATATCGTCACCGGGACGGACGTCCTCATCGTCCGCGAACTCGTCGGCGGCATCTATTTCGGCGACCGCTGCGAATCGGAAATCCACAATGGCGTCGAACGCGCGTGGGACCTGGAAAACTACAGTGTCCCTGAAGTACAGCGCATCAGCACCTTTGCCATGAAGGCCGCCCAGAAGCGCCGCCACAAGGTTACGTCCGTCGACAAGGCCAACGTCCTGGCTACGTCCCGCCTGTGGCGCCGTACGGTCATCGACGTCGCCAAGGATTATCCCGACGTCGCCTTGAACCATTTCTACGTCGACAACTGCGCCATGCAGCTGGCCCTCAATCCGAAGCAGTTCGACGTCATCGTCACGAGCAACCTCTTCGGCGATATCCTCAGCGATGAAGCGGCTGTCCTCGGCGGTTCCATCGGCATGATGCCGTCGGCTTCCATCGGCGAAATGACCAGCCTCTACGAACCGATCCACGGCTCGGCACCGGACATTGCCGGCCAGGGCATTGCCAATCCCTGCGCCACCATCCTTTCGGCGGCCATGCTCCTGCGCTACTCCCTGGATGAAGACGAAGCGGCCGACAAGATTGAAAAAGCCGTCGACGCCGCCCTGGCTGCCGGCTGGCGCACGCCGGACCTCTATAAAGAAGGCTTCAAGAAAGCCGATACCCAGACCATGACCGATGTCATCATCAGTTACATCCAATAAATAAATCTTAGTTATCTCACAGACTTTCTGCCTTAGCTCCGGCTAAGGTGGAAGGTCTTCTTTTTTTGAAAATATTTCTTTACTCAATGTATATATAATTACTATCACATGGAGCCCTTAACGCAAGATAAGGGCTATAAAAATAAAAATAATAGCCGGAAAATTCCACATTTTATGAAATGATATGCTATATTTTCGCCATTTATGTGATATAATAAAACTACACTCCTTTCGTATGAAAATAATTAAATTTTATAAGCAATGGTATAAATATGCGATGCGAATTGAGAAAAACAATAGCCCTGTACTGTATGAGGTAGTTCCGTCCGGTCAAGAGCCATAATTGTACATTATTATTCCGTATTTGCTACTCACGAGGTAACTATGAACGACGATAACATTTTTCGGAGCGGCTTGAACCGAAATTTAAAAATTTCCATCATCGCTCCGACGACAGCCTGGTATGACCAGGTGCAGCCCATGCTTCAATCGACGAAGCAGATCGACCCGGACCAGGTCCTGGTTCTGGATGGAAGTACGGCAGAACCGCGCAAGCGGGTACAGGAAGCCCTTCGTTTTGGCAGCGATGCCCTCATTGCCTGGGAGCCGCTGGCCTCGGAAATCGCAGCCGTCTATCCCCAGCTGCGGGTCTTTCCCGTCCAGCCCAGCATCCTCGATTTGCTCAACAGCATACGTCAGGCGCCAAAAGATGCCAAACTGGGCGTCATCATCCCTTTTTCGCTGCGCGACTATTATGCAGACCTCATCGTGCAGTTCAACAGCCGGGCTATTTCTTTTTATGGCATTGCGCCTGACCAGGACGAGAAGGTCTTGCAGCATATCGTCTGCCAGGCTGCAGGCGAAGGCGTGCAGGCCCTGGTCGGGACGGAGGCCATCGAAAACGCGGCTGCCGGCCAGAACCTGACCTGGATTCCCCTCCATCCCGGCTGGGGCGGACTGGTGCGGGCTTTTTTCCAGGCGCTGTGGAGCGTCCATCGCCATCCCCAGGGAAAGGCGCGGCCCGCTGCCAGTGCTTCCGGCGTGACGGCGCACTACCGGCTCCATCACATCATCGGCTCTTCTCCTGTCATGACGACCGTAAAACAGCTGGCCCGGACGTACGCCGTGACGGATTCGACGGTCCTCATTACCGGCGAGTCGGGGACGGGCAAGGAAATGCTGGCTCAGGCCATCCACAATTTGAGCCATCGCCAGGATAAGCCCTTCGTCGCCATCAACTGCGGGTCCATTACGGAAAGCCTCTTGGAAAGTGAATTGTTCGGCTATACCGGCGGGACTTTCACCGGAGCCCGCCGGGACGGCAAGAAAGGCCTCTTTGAAGCGGCCAATGGCGGTACGCTCTTCCTGGATGAAGTCGGTGACATGCCTTATACATTGCAGAACCGGCTGCTGCGGGTCCTGCAGGAAAAGTACATCCGCCGCATTGGCGGTCACAGCGGGATTCCCGTCGATGTGCGCATCCTGGCGGCGACCAACAAGGACCTGGAACAGGCTGTGAAAGACGGACATTTCCGCCTCGATTTGTATTACCGCCTGGCCGTGCTGCCCATACGGATCCCGCCGCTGCGGGAACGGCGGGAGGATATTGCCGATATTTCCCGGTCCCTGCTCTATCATTTCGATAAGCATTATGAGCGCCATCACTCGTTCCAGGATGCCGTGCTGGACTATTTCCAGGACCTGCCCTGGCTGGGCAATGTCCGCCAGCTGTCCAATGTCATCGAACGGCTGGTCCTCATCGTGACGAACGAAGAGATTTCCCTGGCCGATGTCCAGCCCCTGCTGCCGCCGTCGCTGACGGCAGGGGACGTGAAGCCCAGGGACCTGAATATCCGGGATATGACCTACGACCTCATCGAGAAACTGGGGGATGACGGCAAGAGCGTCGCTGAAATCGCCAAAGAACTGGGCATCAGCCGCTCTACCGTCTATCGGCTCAAACAGAAGCGGAAACAGGATTGAGTATTAAGTTTGTAGTTTTTAGCGAAAACCTTTAAATTTAAAACCGTCCGCTAACGGCTAACAGCTAGCCGCTGACTGCTGAAAAAGGTGCTGTTTTCCTGCGACAGCGCCTTTTTTCATTCCCAAAATACGACAGGTTGTCGCGGAAATTGTTTCGTTTTGAAACGCCTGACTGGCGTTGACAATAAGCGTTTGGGGAAAAGATGGGATAGTACGGCCCTTTGTCGGCCGACCTCGTTTTGGCACGTGAATTTCATGTAAGCTAATGAACGATTCACTACGGAAGGGGGTGACCTACTATCGCACAGACAGGTGTATGTTTTCGTATTGACACAGAGCTGAAGAAAGATTTTGAACAGTTTTGTTCTTCTGTAGGCTTGAGTATGTCCACGGCGGTCATGTTGTTCATCAAGACGACCGTCCGGGAACAGCGGATTCCTTTTGAAATCGCCGCCGCTCCGAAAGCCAAAGACTACGAAGTGAAGAAATAAGGGAAAAAGGGGCTGTCTTAATGTGACAGCTCCTTTTTTATGTACATTATATAGTATATAAAGGGGTCGCATCTTGAAAGGTCGCGGCGAATAGTGTATGATGAGAAATAGTTTAAGTACATTTTCAGATTTCGTGTACAGCGAGAGGCAGGATGGAGATAGATGTTAGAATTTCCGATTAAACGCACAATCATCATTGATGATACTAAAAAGAAGAAACGAGGCCGCAAGAAAAAAGGCGACGGCGAGAAGACCGTCATCCACGGCACGGTCAATCTGCCCAAGAAGGAACCGCTGAAGAAGCTGGACCCGCTCCCGAAGAACGCCAAGAACCTGGTCATCGTCGAATCGCCGGCCAAGGCCAAGACCATCGAACGCTTCCTGGGCAGCGGCTACAAGGTCATGGCCAGCCGCGGCCACCTGCGGGATCTGCCGCGCAACCAGTTCGGCGTCAATATCGAAGAAGGCTTCGTGCCGACGTATACCAACATGTGGGATAAGCGCAAACTCATTGAAGACTTGCAGAATGAATACATCCGCTCGAAACAAGTCTATCTGGCAACTGACCCGGACCGCGAAGGGGAGGCCATTTCATGGCATCTGGCCCATTTGCTGGAAATCGACCCGCACGACAAATGCCGCATCATGTTCCACGAAATTACCAAGAAAGCTATCCTTGAGGCCATCAAGGACCCGGAACCCATCGACCTCAAGAAAGTCGACGCCCAGCAGGCCCGCCGCGTCCTGGACCGCATCGTCGGCTATAAACTGAGCCCTCTTCTGTGGAAGAAAGTCTGCAAGGGCCTCAGCGCCGGCCGCGTCCAGTCCGTCGCCGTCCGCCTCATCTGTGAACGGGAAGAAGCCATCAAGGCTTTCGTGCCGGAAGAATACTGGACCGTCAGTGGAACCTATAAGACCGAAGACGGCCTGACCCTGCCGACAGAACTGACCAAGATCGACGGCAAGAAGGCCGAAATCCCGACGCAGGAAGCGGCCGAAGCCATCGCCCACGACCTGACCTGGGAAAGCCGCGGCGAAGACCACGAACCGGATACGATTGTGAAGGTCGAAAAGCGCAAGCGCAAACGCCAGCCCCAGCCGCCGTTCACGACGTCGACGATGCAGCAGGAATGTGTCAGCAAGCTCAACTTCGGCGCCAAGAAGACGATGATGCTGGCCCAGCAGCTCTATGAAGGCCTCGATATGGGTGACCAGGGCCACGTCGGCCTCATTACCTACATGCGTACGGACTCGGTCCGCATCAACGATGATATGGTCCAGGCCGCGCGGGAGTTCATTACGTCGAACTACGGCGAAGAATACATCCCCGACAAGCCCCGCGTCTACAAGACGAAACAGACCAGTCAGGATGCGCATGAAGCCATCCGTCCGACGTCGCTGGAACTGACGCCGTACAAGGTGTCGGAATTCCTGTCCCGCGATCAGCTGCGCCTGTATACGCTCATTTGGAACCGCTTCCTGGCCAGCCAGATGGAATCAGTCGAAACGGAACACATGGCCATCATCATCGACAGCGGCCGCTACGAACTGCGGGCTGCGGGCTACAAAGTCCTGTTCAAGGGCTTTACAGAACTCTACGAAGACGCCAAGAAGGACAAGACCCTGGCCGAGCTGCCCCATATTTCGGCCCATACCGTCGTCCACAACCAGGCCGTCACGCCGCAGCAGCATTTCACTCAGCCGCCGGCACGCTATACCGAAGCCAGCCTGATCAAGACGCTGGAAGAAAAGGGTATCGGCCGGCCGAGTACGTATGCGCCCATCATGGATACCATCCAGAACCGCAATTACGTCGAAAAGAAGGATAAACAGTTCGTCCCGACGGAACTGGGCGTCATCATCGTCGACTTGCTGAAGAAATATTTCGCCCAGATCATCAACGTCGGCTTCACGGCCCACATGGAAGAAGAGCTGGACGCCATCGAACAGGGCAAGGACACGTACCGCCACGTCCTCCAGGAATTCTATGACGTCTTCAAGCCGGAAATGGACGAAGCTGAAGAAAAGATGGAAAAAGTCACCATTTCCGGCCAGGATTCGGGCCAGGTCTGCGAGCTCTGCGGCGCGCCGATGGTCTATAAATTCGGCCGCTTCGGCAAATTCCTGGCCTGCTCCAATTTCCCGGAATGCCGCAATACCAAGGCCATCGTCGAAGACCTGGGGATTACCTGTCCCAAGTGCGGCAAGGGGACGCTCATCAAGCGCAAGTCCAAGCGGGGCCGCGTCTTCTACGGCTGCAGCCAGTATCCGGAATGTGACTTCGTCCTCTGGAACCAGCCCGTCGACAAGAAGTGTCCCCTTTGTGGCAGCATCATGATTGTCAAACATTATAAAAAAGGACCCGATAAGATTTTCTGCAGCAATGCAGAGTGTGAAAACCATAAAAAAGGTGAGGTAGTGCATGAAGAATAGTGTCTTAATCATCGGAGCCGGCCTGGCCGGATCGGAAGCTGCCTGGCAGCTCGTCCGCCGCGGCATCCCGGTAGAACTCGTAGAAATGCGGCCGGTCAAATCGTCGCCGGCTCATCACACGGAATATTTCGCAGAACTCGTCTGCAGCAATTCCCTGCGGGCAGCGAATATTGAAAACGCCGTCGGCCTCTTGAAGGAAGAAATGCGCCGTCTCGGCTCGCTCATCATGGATGCCGCCGATACGCACCGCGTCCCGGCTGGCGGGGCCCTGGCCGTCGACCGCGTCCCCTTCAGCCAGTACGTGACGGAAAAACTCAAGGATCATCCCCTGGTCACCATCCGCCACGAAGAAGTGACGGAATTGCCGGACGACCAGATCTGCATCGTCGCCAGCGGCCCCCTGACCAGTGACGCCCTGGCCGATACCATCCGCCGCCTGACCGGGGAGGATTACTTCCATTTCCACGACGCCGCCGCGCCTATCGTCGCCGTCGACTCCCTGGATATGACCAAAGTCTACCGCGCCGCCCGCTACGGCAAGGGTGGGGCAGACTATCTCAACTGCCCTTTCACCAAAGATGAATACGAAGCTTTCTGGCAGGCCCTGACGACGGCTGAATGTGCCGAACTCCACGACTTTGAAAAAGACGACAGCGTCTTTGAAGGCTGCATGCCCATTGAAGTCATGGCCGGCCGCGGCATCGATACCATGCGCTACGGCCCCATGAAGCCTGTCGGCCTGGAACTGCCCGGTACAGGCGAACTGCCTTATGCCGTCGTCCAACTCCGTCAGGATAACGGCAGCGCCACGCTGTACAATATCGTCGGTTTCCAGACCCATCTCAAGTTCCCCGAACAGAAGCGGGTCTTTTCCATGATTCCCGGCCTGGAACACGCCGAATTCGTCCGCTATGGCGTCATGCACCGCAATTCTTATATCAATTCGCCGGAACTGCTCCTGCCGACGCTGCAGCTGCGCAAACAGCCTAACCTGCTCTTTGCCGGCCAGCTGACCGGCGTCGAAGGCTATCTGGAATCGGCTGCCATGGGCCTGTTGGCCGGTGTCAATGCGGCCCGCCTCCTGCAAGGGGAAGATGGCCTGACCTTTTCCCGGCGCACGGCCATGGGCGGCCTGAGCCAATATATTTCCAGCGGCCCGAACGACCATTTCCAGCCGATGAACATCAACTTCGGCCTCATGGAACCGCTGGGCATCAAGAAACGCATGAAGAAGAAAGAAAAAAACGCCCTGCTGGCACAGCGGGCGCTCGATGAAATTGAACAAATGAAAGGGGATTACCCATGTCTGAATTAATGTCTACCGAATTCCACGCTACTACGATCTGCGCCGTCCAGCGCGACGGCAAGACGGCCATCGCCGGCGACGGCCAGGTCACGATGGGCAATGCCGTCATCATGAAAGGGACGGCCCAGAAAGTCCGCCGCCTCTACCACGGCAAGATCATCAGCGGCTTTGCCGGCTCCGTCGCCGATGCGTTCACCTTATTCGACCACTTTGAAGAAAAATTGAACGAACATAACGGCAACCTCGTCCGCAGTGCCGTCGAACTGGCCAAGGACTGGCGGTCCGACAAGATTCTCCATAAATTGGAAGCCCTGCTCCTGGTCGCTGACAGCCAGCGCATCCTGCTCATTTCCGGCAACGGCGAAGTCATCGAACCGGACGACGGCGTCCTGGCCATCGGTTCCGGCGGCAACTATGCCCTGGCTTCGGCTCGGGCCCTCATGCAGAACACGGACTTGTCGGCCCGGGAAATCGCTGAAAAATCCCTGCATATCGCAGCCGATATCTGCGTCTACACTAACCACAACGTCATTGTCGAAGAAATTTAAGAAAGAGGTATTTTCATGGAAAAAACAGAATTGACGCCAAAACAGATCGTGGCGGAATTGAATAAATACATCGTCGGCCAGGGAGAAGCCAAGAAATCCGTCTCCATCGCCCTGCGCAACCGCTGGCGCCGCAAACGCCTGAGTGAAGACATGCAGGATGAAATCATCCCCAAGAATATCCTGCTCATCGGGCCGACCGGCGTCGGCAAGACGGAAATCGCCCGCCGCCTGGCCAAGCTCGTCGGCGCGCCGTTCATCAAAGTCGAAGCGACGAAATACACCGAAGTCGGTTATGTCGGCCGCGACGTCGAACAGATGATCCGCGACCTCGTGGCCAATGCCATCCGCATGGTCCAGGAACAGGAAAGCCAGCGCTATGAAGAAAAGGCCGAAGAAGAAGCCAACAAGCGCATCCTCCAGGTCTTCTGGCCTAAGAAGTCCATCAAGGAAAAAGTCAAGAACCCGATGGACGTCTTCTTCAGCAGCGATGATGACGACGATGAAACGCCGGAAGAACCGAAGCAGCTGGAAGAACCGAAGCAGCTGGAAGAACCGAAGTCCGACCGCCGGCAGAAGATGTTTGAAGACATTTGCGCCCATAAGATGGACGACCGGGAAATCGAAGTCGAAGTGGCTGAACAGAACCAGGGCTTCCAGGGCATCCTGACGGGCAATTCGACGGAAGAACTGACCAACAATTTCCAGGAAATGCTGGGCAGCATCATGCCGAAAAAGAAGAAGAAAAAGAAGATGACCGTCGCCAAGGCCCGGGAAATCTTCAAGGAAGAAGAATTGGAAAAATGCCTGGATATGGACATCATCGTCGACAAAGCCATCGAAGCGACGGAAGAATCGGGCATCGTCTTCATCGACGAATTCGATAAGATCGCCGAAAAGGGCCGTTCCAACGGACCCGACGTCTCCCGCGAAGGCGTGCAGCGCGACATCCTGCCCATCGTCGAAGGAGCTACGGTCAACACCAAGTACGGCCCGGTCAAGACAGACCACATCCTCTTCATCGCTGCCGGTGCCTTCCATGTATCCAAGCCGAGCGACCTCATTCCGGAACTGCAGGGCCGCTTCCCGATCCGCGTCGAACTCCAGTCCCTGACGGTCGACGATTTCCGCCGCATCCTGACCGAACCGAACCAGTCCCTGGTCAAACAGTATAAGGCCCTCTTGGAAACGGATGGCGTCACCCTGGAATTCACTGACGACGGCATCGACGCCATTGCTGAATATGCATACCGCGTCAACTTGGAAACGGAAAACATCGGCGCCCGCCGGCTGCACACGATTTTGGAAAAAATCCTCGAAGATGTGGCCTATGAAGCACCGGATATCGACGAAAAGCACATCGTCGTCAATAAAGAATTCGTCTCAGGCAAGCTGAACGACGTCGTCCAGAACGTCGACTTGAGCCATTATATTTTATAAAACGGGGGAAATATGAACCGACCTTATGCGAAATTAACGATTACCAAGAAGGGGGAACGGGCTGCCCGCAGCGGCCACCCTTGGGTATATGGCGAAGAAGTGACCCATGTCGAAGGCACGTACCAGACAGGGGACATCGTCGACGTCTACAGCGACAAAGACCGCTATCTCGGCACGGGCTTTGCCAACGACATTTCTAAGATACGCGTGCGCATCGTGTCGCGCAATGCTAACGACCGCTTCGACGAAGCTTTCTGGCAGCGCCGGGTCAAATATGCCCTGGACTACCGCAAGACGGTCATGGGCGATAAAGACTTCTCCTGCTGCCGCCTCATCTTCGGCGACGCCGACGACATGCCGGGCCTGACCGTAGACCGCTATAACGACGTCCTCGTCGCCCAGACCCTGTGCTATGGCATGGACCAGGTCAAACCGGTCATCTTCAAGGCTCTCGTCGACGAATTGGCCGCCATGGGCGTCACCATCAGAGGCATTTATGAACGGAACGACGTCAAAGTCCGCGAACTGGACGGCATGGAAGAGTATAAAGGCTGGTATCAGGCCGACTTCCTGCCCCAGCCGGGCAGCGTCTTGACGACCATCGACGAAAACGGCATCCTCTACGATGTCGATGTGGAAAATGGCCAGAAGACGGGATTCTTCCTGGACCAGAAATACAACCGCCTGGCTGTCGCCAAAATCGCCGCCGGCAAACACGTCCTGGACTGCTTCACCCATACCGGAGCCTTTGCCCTCAATGCGGCCAAGGGCGGGGCAGCCAGCGTCACAGCCGTCGACATTTCCCAGGAAGCCGTCGACATGACCAACGAAAATATCCGCCGCAACGGCCTGGAAGACATCGTCACGGCCAAGCAGGCCAACGTCTTCGACCTCTTGACCGACCTGGCCGACCACAAGTGCCATGACTATGATTTCATCATCCTCGACCCGCCGGCCTTCACCAAATCGGGCCATACCGTCCACAACGCCATCCGGGGCTACAAGGAAATCAACTTGAAAGCCATGAAACTCCTGCCCCGCGGCGGCTACCTCGCGACCTGTTCGTGCTCCCACTTCATGCGTGACGACCTGTTCCGCCGGATGCTCCACGACGCCGCCAAAGACGCCGGCGTCCGCCTCCGCCAGATCGAAGGGCGCCAGCAGTCGCCGGACCATCCCATCCTCTGGAACGTCCCGGAAACGAATTACCTGAAGTTCTACCTGTTTCAGGTCGTGTGAGATTGGTGGCTCGTGGTTAGTGGCTCGTGGCTCGTGGTTAGTAACTCGCTGGTTATCCTCATCGTATGTGTAGTCCCTTTCTCACAGAGAAAACCTTTAAATTTAAAACTATCTGCTAACCACTAACTGCTAGCCACTAACAACTTAAAAGGGCTGTCGCGATGCGACAGCCCTTTTATTATTCCCTAAAATGCGTATGTTTGACCCGCCAGGCGGTCATCTTGTTGAACAGCCAGAAGCCGTAGATGCCCAGCGTGATGATAGTGAAGAACCACCATTTGATGTAGCTGCCGAAGAGCTGCAGACCTGTTCCATCAAAAGTGAGACGCTGACCGTCGATGATCGTATTGCGGCAGATCCAGCGGCGGAACATGACTTCGCCCCAAGGATAGGCGATGCCGAACGTACAAATCGTAAGGATGACTAAGATGAGGCCATAGCCGATAAATCCGAGTACAGACCCTTCAAATTTCGATTCTCTTTGTAATGACATAACAATCCTCCTTTATGATATATAGAAATATGATACCATATTTTTTGTTTGACCAATAGGAGGGAAGCATGGTAGAATAAAAAGGTACTTGCGAGTGTGGCGGAATGGCAGACGCACCAGATTTAGGATCTGGCGCCTCACGGCGTGGGGGTTCAAGTCCCTCCACTCGCACCAAAAGGGACTGTCGCATGAAGCTTTTTGCTATCGCGTACAGTCCCTTTCTTTTTCATGTTTGAAATTTGATTTATGATAGATACTCCAGTGGGACCTTGCCTTTTTGATTAGGTAGTGAATCAAACGGAAAAGGAGCTTTACAAGTTGTACACCGATGTTTACGAAAAACAGGAAGACGAACAGGGCAATCGTTATATACAGTGAAGTCAGCAGCATGGCTATCACATCCTTTGTTGATTTTATTATAACAAATGGCAGCGTCATGGGCCAGTCGTTGAAATGGAGAGGGTGAGCTCTCTGGATAGTGTTTCTTTGCCAACTGCGGTCTGCCAACTGCGGCCGAAGGCCTCTGTTATGCTTGTGTAAAGATTCACAATATTCCCAATTGCTATTGGCAAGACCCATTCAAGTATGATATACTACGCGTGACACATAAGGCAGGTTCTTTTAAAGCGCCGGGTTGGTACCGGAAACGGGCGGATACTGGCGCGGACCGGCCGTGTTTTTGCGTCTTTAATCGTATTGCGACTTGTATCTTGCGAAAGAGCGAGAACGGAGGAAAAACATGGAAAAACAGAATGTTGCTGGCGTCATGCCGGCACGACGCACCTTTTTGTCGATTCGTCAGTTAACGGTTGCCGGTTTCTTATCGGCGATTACGATTTTTTTAGGCCTTACGGGCTATGGTTTCATCCCGCTGGTCATCATGAACGCGACGATCCTTCACATCCCGACTATCATCGGCAGCCTGACGGCAGGCCGCAAGGTCGGCATGATCGTCGGCTTCATGTTCGGTATCTTTTCCTTTATCCGGTCCTTGCAGGCACCGAGCGCGTTGCTGTTGTTTGCTGTACAGTATAACGTCGTTGCCGACGCCTTCATCTGTATCGTACCGCGTATCCTGATCGGCGTCATCGCCTTTGAATTGTACCGTCATCTGAAAATCCGCGAAGTATGGCGCATCGCCGTCACGGCGGTCTTGACGACGGTCTGTCACACGATTCTCTTCCTCGGTTCCTTTACGGCCATCGTCGGCGTCCCTTATGCCGAAGCACAGGGCATCCCCTTCATGAACGTCATCAACATCATGCTGGGCATCACGGCCGTCAATGGCATCCCGGAAGCCATCGTATCGGGCCTGATCATCACGCCAATCGTCATGGCCTTGCACCGCGCCGGATTGAAAGTCGCGTAAGGGGCAGGGGCACGTGGCTTTTCGGCTGTCATGCACATGTGGGTGTATCCCTGCTTGAAGTTTGATGTTTGAAGCGAGGGCTTTTAAATTAAAGACCATCCGCTAACCACTAGCCACTAGCTGCTAACCACTTAAAAGGGTCTGTCGCACGTGCGACAGGCCCTTTTTTTCATTCCATGAAATTAGTTAATGCGAAAAGGGGCGCAATGTGATAGAATATGGAATGATGACTGTTTTGTATAACAGAATATGCGAAAGAAATAGAAAGGATTTGTTATGGCTTCGATTTTTTCTCCATTAACTAAAAATATAGGGATTGATTTAGGGACGTCTACGACCCAGGTCTATGTGGAGGGCCGGGGCATCGTCCTGTCTGAACCGTCGGTCATGGCGACAGATGAACGGAACAGCAAGATGATTGCTGTCGGCCGGGCGGCAGAGGACTTATTGTCCCGGTCGCCGGAAACGGTGAAGCTCCATCGGCCTCTGGTCCACGGCGTCATCGCCGATTACAGTGTAACCCGGACGATGCTGGGCTATATCCTCAGCAAGTGCGTCCGCAGCGTCCAGCGCCTGCGCATCATGATCGGCGTGCCTTCGGCGGCGTCGAATGTCGAAAAACGGGCCGTCATGGAAGCCGTCTATCAGGCCGGCGCCAAGGAAGCCTTCCTCATCGAAACGGCTGCTGCTGCGGCTCTCGGCGTGAATCTGCCCGTCTATGACCCGGTCGGCAATATGGTCGTCGACATCGGCGGCGGTACGACCAATGTAGCCATGCTGTCCCTGGGCGGCATCGTCGTATCCAAGTCGCTCCATCTGGGCAGCCTCGATTTCAATGCGGCCATCAAAGATTACCTGCGCTATCAGTACGATATCGTCACTGACGACACGACGGTGGAAGAGATGAAAGTGACCAATGGCTCAGCTGTCCTGCCCCTGGAAGACCGGGGCTATTACTTCATGGGCCGCGGCCTCGATGACGGCCTCCAGCGGGAAATGGCCATCAAATCGAGTGAGCTCTACCACGTCATCGGCAAGCCTCTCATCAAGATCCTCGACCTGGTCAAGGATGTCCTGCGGGAAACGCCGCCGGAACTGGCCGCAGACATTATGGAACACGGCATCGTCCTCACCGGCGGCGGGGCCAAGCTCAAGGGCATGGACCAGCTCTTCACCCAGGAACTGGGCGTGCCGGTCATGCTGGCTTCCGAGCCGGAACTGGCCGTCGCCAAGGGCACGGGCATTGCCGTCGCTGATCGTGATAAATTATCGGCCCTCATCGAAGGGGCACAGCGTATATATAGGAGGAGATTTTAAAATTGTTTTCGTTCGGTAAAAGAAGCGTCGTCTTCGTACTCATCTTATTCATCGTCATTGCGCTTGTCGGCTGGGCCTGGCGCCAGCGCGATTCCCTGCCGTTCATTACCAAGCCGCTGATGACGATCATGTCGCCTTTTGAATACGGTGCCAGCCGCGTCATGGATTCGCTGACCTCGAGCATCCACATCGTCGACGTCAGCTTGAAGAACCGCATTGAATGGGAATCGCTGGAAAAAGAAAATGCCGACCTCAAGAGCCGGACTGTCGACTACGATGAAGTCGTAGCCGAAAACGACCGCCTGCGGGCGCTCCTCAATTTCAAATCGACCCATAATCAGTACCAGCTTCTGGCTGGTTCGGTCATTTCCCGTGACTACGGCACGTGGACCAACACCATGATCATCGATGTCGGCAGCGGCGAAGGCGTCGAAAAAGACATGCCGGTCATCACGCCGAGCGGTGTCGTCGGCTTCATCAGCGACGTCTATCCGCATTCGTCCCGCGTCCAGCTCCTGACGGACCCGCGGACCAGCATCGGCGCTATCGTCCAGCGTCCGGAATCGCGCGTTTCCTCTGTCGTCCGCGGCAACGGCAACGTGCCGACGGAACCGCAGTTCGTCAACATCGCCAAGGATGCGGATATCCTGGAAGGGGATACCCTGGTCACATCGGGCTTCGGCTCCATCTATCCGAAGGGCCTGCCCATCGGCACCATCGTATCGATCCATCAGAATGAAAATGATTTCGTAAAATATGCCGTCATTCGTCCCAGCGTCGATTTCTCCAAACTGGAAGAAGTCTTCGTCATCTTGAAGTCGGCCGATACCGGGTCCTATGAAAAACCGGAAGTCACGCCGAAACTCGTACCTCAGACGAATCGCGACAAAGTAGAAGGAATTAAAGGAGCCGCGGCATTATGAAGAAACTGAACTGTGTCATGACAGCCTTCATCGTCTTTATTTTGCAGGCTGCCATCCTGCCTTTTATGTTTAACAGCGTGAGCCAGCCTAACCTCATCTTCGTCTTCGTCGTCCTCATGGCCCTCCATCACGGCCAGCGCATCGGCATCATCACGGCCCTCTTGGGCGGATTTTGTCAGGATGTCATTATCGGCAATTTCTTTGGCCTGCACCTGCTGGTCTATCTCATCGTAGCCCTCATCTGCAGCTACCTCGGCCGCGACATCGACAAGGACCAGTGGGTATTGACATTGCTCATCGTCCTCGGGGCGACCGAAGTCGGCCTGGTCCTGACCTGCGGGTTCCTCTTCCTGGCCGGCCAGTACATCAACATCGCCGCCTACTTGTTGGAATTCAGCATCCCTATGCTTGTTTATCACGGAATCCTGGCCCTGCCGGTGGATCACATCGTCTGGCATCTGCGCCGCGACGATGCCTTTTACGGGTTCCCGGGCTATCGCTGGTAAATAAAGGAGATTTAGTTACATGCTTGAAGCGTTATTGAAAAAGAAGAATCAAGATGGCCGTTTCCGCTACCTCTACTGGATCGTCATCGCGATTTTCATCATCCTCGTCAGCCGGCTGGTCTACTTGCAGCTCTTTGCCGGTGAATATTATTATACCCTGGCCGAAGGGAACCGCCTGCGGGCCATCCCCATTGCAGCCATGCGCGGCATCATGTACGACCGCAACGGCCAGATCCTCGTCGGCTCGCGGCCGAGCTTCATGGTGACCTACGTGCCGCCTAAGGACGGCATGAGCGACGAAGAACTGCAGAAACTGGCCGGCATCCTCAACATGCCGGAAGATAAGCTGCGGGAAAAGGTCCAGAAGGTCAAGAGCTCTTACGTGCCGACGGTCCTGGCCAACGACTTGACCCAGGATATCGTCACGAAGATCGAAGAACAGCGCAACGACCTGCCTGGCGTCTCCGTCGACGTCCAGCCAATCCGCTATTATCCGTACAAGATGATGGCCGCCCAGGTCTTTGGCTACGTCGGCCAGATCGATGAAGAAGACGCCAAGCGCCTGGAAGGCGTCGAAGGCGTATCCAACATCACCCAGATCGGCCGGGCCGGCCTGGAAGCCTATTACGATGACCTCCTGCGCGGCAAGGACGGCGGCCGTCAGGTCGAAGTCGACGCCGCCGGCAGTCCAGTCAAGGAAATGGAACGCAAGGACCCCGTAGCCGGTCACAATATGCACCTGACCATCGACCTCTACCTGCAGCAGGCTACGGAACGGGCCATGGACCGCCAGATCGCCAACGGCATCGGCACCCACGGCATCGCTGCCGTCGCCATCGATCCCAATACGGGCGCCGTCCTGGCCATGGCCAGCCGTCCGGCTTACGACCCGAACTGGTTTACCCGGGGCATTACGGAAAAAGAATGGTCCCTCATCAACGACAACCCCAATCACCCCATGGAAAACCGCGTCATTGCCGGCGAATATCCGCCGGGCTCTACGTTCAAGCTGATCACCGGTTCGGCAGCCCTGGAACTCAAGAAAGTCACGCCTGATGAAATGATCTTCGACAGTGGCCGCCACTGGCTGGTCGACATGCGCAACGCCGGCGGCGAAGCCCTGGGCTGGATCAATTTCGTCGAAGCCCTAGCTAAGTCCGATAACGTATACTTCTACGAAATGGGCCGCCGCGTCGGCATTGACGAACTGGCGAAATACGCCCGCATGTTCGGCATGGGCAAGAAGACGGGCATCGCCCTGCGCGGCGAAGCACCGGGCCTGGTCGCCAGTGCGGAATATAAGAAGAAGAATTTCCACGATGAATGGTACCTCGGCGATACGTTCAACTCGGCTATCGGCCAGGGGTTCCAGCTGGTTACGCCGCTCCAGGCAGCCATGATCGTCAGCGAAGTCGCTAACGGCGGCATCCAGTACCGGCCGTTCATCGTCAGCCGTATCGACAACCTCGACGGCACGCCGTATAAGATTTTTGCACCGGAACAGGTCGGCACCCTGTCCGTATCCAAATCGACGCTGGACCTGGTCCGCGAAGGGATGCGTAACGTTGCTGAAGAATCCGGTACAGCTGGTTCCCTGTTCGCCGGCTTCCCCATCCAGGTCGCTGGTAAGACAGGGACGGCGGAAAACTTCGGCGGCACGGACCATGGCTGGTTCGTCGCCTATGCGCCGTATGAACATCCGCGCATCGTCATCGCCGTCCTGACGGAACAGGGCGGTTTCGGGTCCCTGTCGTCCGGCCCGATTGTCCGTTCCATGCTGGAAGCCTACTTCCACGTCGGTGAATACGCCGAAGGCGCACCGAAGGATAAAGACAAGGACGGCAAAGAAAAGGACAACAAGGCCGATAAGAATGCGCAGGACGGGAAGGACAGCAGCCATCGCGATGGGGCTGAGTCTGACCGATAAGTCCTGATGACGGCCTTATCTCATCAGAAAGGAAAGTGATTTCATGTCCCAGCTCATCGCCATCGCCTCCGGCAAGGGAGGCGTCGGCAAGACCCTGATTACGGCGGCCTTGTCCGTCCTCCTGCAGCGCCGGGGCCACCGCGTCCTGGCGGCCGACGCCGACATGGGCCTGCGCAACCTCGACCTGCTCTTCGGTCTGGACGGGTCCATCCATTACGATGCCGCCCAGGCTGCGCGGGGGAAATGCCTGCCCGGCCAGGCTTTGCTGACGGTCGTGCCGGGACTGGATTTCCTGCCGGCCAGCCAGAAGCGGACCTGGGAGCGGATCGACATCCCGTCGTACCAATATGTCCTGGAGTCCCTGTCCGGGTCCTATGACTATACCCTCATCGACTGCCCGCCCGGCCGCGACGGCGCCTATCAGGCGGCGTCGGCCCTGGCCGATGAGATCCTGTTCGTCGTCGAACCGTCGCCGTCATCCCTGCGCGATGCGGCTAAGGTCATGCAGTATGCGGCCCGGCAGAAGCGCTTTCACTACGACGTCATCCTCAACAATTTTTACGCTGACGGCGTCATCACGCCAGACGCAGCCAAAGCCCGTTTGCAGACCGGCCACGTCGCCGGTCTCTTGCCGCATGATGATGGCATCGACCGGGCTGCCGGAGAAGGGCAGATCACCTGTATGGCCGATTCCCTGCCTTTCTGTCAGGCCCTGTCGGCGACGGCAGACTGGCTGGAAACGGGGAAGGCCATCGAGGAAACGGCTCTGACGGCCCTCTTGCCGAAACACCAGGCCCAGGCCGACGTCTTACCGGGCCTGTCGCTGCAGCGCCGCCGTCAGGAATGCCGGAATTGGCGCCACTATCGTCGATAGGAGAGAGAAATGTTTATTAAACGAGAATGGAAAAATTTAGATAAAGTCATGCTCATCGTGAGCTTCCTCATCGTCTGCATCAGCCTGTGCATCATCGGCAGTGCGACGCATATCAATAAAGGGGCCATCAACTACGACTTCGTCGCAAAACAGGGGACGGCTTTTGTCGTCGACTTGATGATCATCCTCTTTTTCAGCCGCTTCGATTATGCGAAGCTGAAGAAATACGCCAAGCCCCTGTACATCATCAACCTGCTCATGCTGGTCGCCGTCATGTTCGTCGGTACGTCGGCCCTGGGCGCCCAGCGCTGGATCCAGCTCGGCCCGATCACGCTGCAGCCGTCGGAATTTTCCAAGCTCATCATGATCATCTGCACGGCATCGATCCTCAGCGACCGCGTAGGCCAGCTCAACACATGGCGCCAGGTCCTGCCCATCGGCCTCTACGTCGGGATTCCCTTCCTCCTGGTCTTGAAACAGCCTGACTTGGGGACGAGTCTCGTCTTCCTGGCCATTACCTTCGGCATGCTCTTCGTCGGCCGCATCAAGATGTCCCTCTTGCGCAACGTCTTCCTGGCCGGCGTCGTTCTGGCGCCCGTAGGCTGGCATTTCCTCAAGGATTACCAGAAGTCCCGTATTACGGTCTTCCTCAATCCCAATGCCGACCCCTTTGGCGCCGGCTATCATATCATCCAGTCGAAGATCGCCATCGGTTCGGGCATGCTCTTTGGCAAAGGCCTCTTCCAAGGGACCCAGAGCCAGCTGAACTTCCTGCCGGAAAACCATACGGACTTCATCTTTTCCGTCATCGGCGAAGAACTGGGCTTCCTCGGCTGCGTCTTCCTCTTGTTCCTGTACTTCATCCTCGTCTATCGCGGCCTCATGATTGCCAAGGACTGCAAGGACAGCTTCGGCATGATGCTGGCGACAGGCGTCGTTTCCATGTGGGCTTTCCAGATTCTGGTCAACGTCGGCATGACTTGCGGCATCATGCCGGTCACGGGGATCCCCCTGCCGTTCATGAGCTACGGCGTCAGCGCCTTGACGACCAATATGATGGGCCTGGGCCTTTTACTGAGTATTTACATGCGTCAGCAGACGATGATTTTTTAACCCGCCGTGAAGGAGGAAATTAATTTGTCACATCCCGTGGAGATCAATCCGATTTTACTGAGCAAAGTCAGCAAGCCGGCCCGCTACGTCGGCGGCGAATGGAACAGCGTCGTCAAGGACCACGACGCCGTCAAACTGACCGTTGCCTATTGTTTCCCTGACGTCTATGAAGTCGCCATGAGCCATCTGGGCCTGCGCATCCTCTATGCGCTCCTCAATGAACGGCCCGATGTGGCAGCCGAACGGGTCTACGCGCCCTGGCCGGATATGGAAGAAGTCATGCGCAGCCAGGGCTATCCGCTCTTTTCCCTGGAAACGAAGACGCCTGTGCGCGACTTCGATATGGTCGGCTTTACGCTCCAGTACGAAATGAGTTTTACCAACATCCTCAACATGCTCGATTTGGCCGGCATCCCGCTCTTTGCCAAAGACCGCGGCGACGACATGCCCCTGGTGGCAGCCGGCGGTCCCTGTGCCTACAACGCCGAACCCCTGGCCGATTACATCGACGTCTTTTTCCTGGGCGAATCGGAAGAATCGACGCAGGTCCTGGCCGATACGATTATCGCCTGGAAAGAGCAGGGGAAACCGGGCGGCAAGAAGGGCCTCTTGAAGCAGCTCTCCCAGCAGCCGGGCAACTACGTGCCGTCCTTCTATGAAGCCCAGTACGATGCAAAGGGCGACTTCCAGGGCCTGACCGTCACTGAACCGGGAGCGCCGGCAGAAATCGAGAAGTGCGTCGTTTCCGATGTGGAACACGTCTTCTTCCCGACGAAACCGATCGTACCCAACATCGACATCGTCCACAACCGGGCCGTCCTGGAACTCTTCCGCGGCTGCAGCCGCGGCTGCCGCTTCTGTCAGGCCGGCATGCTCTACCGGCCGGTCCGGGAAAAGTCGCCGGAACACCTGGCCGACCTGGCCAAACAGATCATCGCCAATTCGGGCTACAATGAGATTTCCCTCATGAGCCTGAGCTCGGCCGATTATTCCTGCCTGCCCGAACTGGTCGACCAGCTCCTGGACGAATTCAAGGGCCAGAAAGTCAGCGTCAGCCTGCCGTCGCTGCGGGTCGACAGCTTTTCCGTCGATATCGCCAAGAAGGTCCAGCAGGTCCGCAAGAGCGGCCTGACCTTTGCGCCCGAAGCCGGGACCCAGCGCCTGCGCGACGTCATCAACAAGGGCGTTACGGAAGAAGATTTGCTGGCAGCCTGTGAAAATGCCTTTGAAAACGGCTGGTCCACGGTCAAGCTCTATTTCATGATGGGCTTGCCGACAGAAACGGACGAAGACCTGGCCGGTATCGCCGACCTGGCCTATAAGGTCCTCAATCTCTACCGCAAAGTGACCCACAAGAACAATGGCAAGGTCACGGTCTCCGTATCGAGCTTCGTACCCAAGTCGCACACGGCCTTCCAGTGGTTCGGCCAGCTGCCGATTGAAGAAATCGAACGGAAACAGCAGTACATCAAGGGCCTCATCAACGACAAACACATTTCCTACCATTACCACGACGCCAAGACGGGCCGCCTGGAAGCGACCTTCGCCCGCGGCGACCGCCGCATGGGCAAAGTCCTCTACGAAGCTTGGAAACTGGGCTGCAAGTTCGACGGCTGGACGGAAATGTTCGATTACGATATGTGGATGAAAGCCTTCGACCTGGCCGGCATCGACCCCGATTACTATGCCGCCCGGACGCGCAGCCTCGACGAAGCCCTGCCCTGGGACCATCTCAGCAACGGTGCCGCCAAGGCCTATTTGAAGCGCGAATGGCAGAAGGCCTCTCGGGCCGAACTGACCCACGACTGCCGCCGCCTGCCCTGTACGGGCTGTGGTGTCTGCCCGAATCTGGGCGTATCCATCATCGACAGAAAGGAAGGGGACGACCATGGAAAGACTACGTTTAGCTGTTAAGAAAGACGGGGCCCTGCAATTCCTGTCGCACCTGGATTTTGCCCGGGCCGTGCGCTACGTCATCATCCGGGCCAAACTGCCTATCTGTTACTCCGAAGGCTTCAATCCGCACATGAAGCTCAGCTTCGCCTCGGCCCTGGGCGTCGGCGTCTCGGCCGATGTGGAATACCTCGACATGGAACTGGCCGAAAAGCTGCCCGTCGCCGACGTCATGGCGCACATGAACGCCATGTCTCCCCAGGGCTTTGCCGTCCTCGATGGCAAATACGTCGATGCCAAGGCGCCGAAGCTGATGGCCATTGCCAATTACGCCGTCTATACCCTGCGCGGCCCGCTGACGGAAGACCTCAGCCAGGACGGACTCAACCAGATCTTGGCGAAATTCAACGATGCGCCAAGCGTCCTCTATGAAAAGGTGTCCCATAAGGGCAAGCACCGCGTGCGCACCATCGACGTCAAGCAGCACGTCGTCGAAGCCGTCCACGGCCATGTGAAAGACGGCAATGTCTATCTGACTGTCGGCATCTATCAGACCGGCGAAGGGGCCATCAAGCCGTCCCAGGTCTGGGAAATCCTGGGCAGCCAATTCGGCCTGCCCATCCACACGGACATGATGCTGGCCCGGCGGACGGGTATTTTCGTCCGCAAGGAAAACGGTCAGAAATATTCGTTATTTGAGGGATGATCATGAAAGGTACACTCTATTGCGTCGGCGTCGGCCCGGGCGACCCGGAACTGCTGACCCTGAAGGCGCTGAAAATCATCAGGACCTGTCCCGTCCTGGCCGTACCCCAGAGCCGGACCGGCGTCGTCACGGCCCAGGGCATCCTCTTGAAGGCCCTGGACGGCTGCGGCATTTCCTTAGAAGATAAAACGGTCATCGCCATGGATTTCCCCATGACCCGCGACGACCAGGTCCTCCAGGGAGCCCATGAGAAAGCGGCGCGCCGCCTGCAGGACGAACTCGACCAGGGCCGCGACGTCTGCCTCATCACCTTGGGCTGCCCGACGGTCTACGCGACCAGCATCTACGTCCACCGCCTCGTCCATGAGGCCGGCTACGACACGGAAATCGTGCCCGGCGTGCCCAGTTTCTGCGCCGTTGCCGCCAAGCTCCAGCAGCCGCTGTGCGAAAAGGATGAAGCCCTCATCGTCATCCCCGGAAACAATGCACACCGCAAAGAACTGCTGGCCCTGGAGGGCAGCAAGGTCATCATGAAGCCCTCGGGACGGCTGGCACCGATCCAGGAGGAACTGCGGGACCTGCAGCTCCTCGACAAGGCGTCGATGATCGAACGCTGCGGCCTGCCGGGAGAGCGGGTCTATGAAAAAGCGGCTGACGCCAAAGAAACGGGTTATTTCGCCGTCTTGTTAGTGAAATAGCCTGTCTGCGATTACCAATTTGCCCGCACAGGAGGAATGAGAAGATGAAAACAATCGTAGGCAATGTCATGCCAGAAGAAACGCGCATGGCTATCCTGGAGGATGGTCGTCTTCGTGATTTCGCTGTCGAACGCAATGACGACATGCACATTGTCAACCATATCTATAAAGGGACGATCCAGAACATCCTGCCGTCCCTGCAGGCTGCCTTCGTCAACATCGGCCGCCGCAGGAACGCCTTCATCTATATGGGCGACATGTTCCCGCGGGCGGCGTCGAAGGAAGAAATCCAGCAGATGCACCTCTCCGTGGGCCAGTCCGTCCTGGTCCAGGTCATCAAGGACGAACAGGGCATGAAGGGACCGAAAGTCACGGCCAATATCAGCCTGGCCGGCCGCTACGCCGTCCTCATGCCGACTGTCGATTACATCGGCGTGTCCAAGAAAATCCGCGACGAAGAAGAACGCGACCGCCTGCGCCGCATCGTATCGGAAATCAAGCCCGACGGCATGGGCCTCATCATCCGGACCGTCGCCAAGGGCGTTTCCCGGGACGAGCTCCTCAAGGACCTGCAGTATCTCCTGGGGACGTGGGACAGCATCCTCCAGCGGTATAAGCGGTCCCGCAAGCCGACCCTCTTATACCGCGAAGCCGACCTGGTCATGCGCATGATCCGCGACCATTTCACGGCCGACGTCAAACAAGTCGTCGTCGACAGCCGCGAAGCTTATGAACGCATCTGCCAGGTCTTTCCCAATCCGGCCTGGCGCAGCCGCGTCCGTCTCTACGAAGGGACGGTGCCCATCTTTGAACAGTACGCCATCGAAGAGAGCCTGACCCACCTCATGTCGCGCATCGTGCCCCTGCCGTCAGGGGGCAATCTGGTCATCGACCACACGGAAGCCCTGACGGTCATCGACGTCAACAGCAGCAAGTACACCGGCAACGGTTCGACCCTGCAGGACACGATTTTCCACGTCAACAAGGAAGCGGCCGTGGAAATCGCCCGCCAGCTGCGCCTGCGCGATATTGGCGGCATCATCATCATCGACTTCATCGACATGGCCCAGCCGACGAAACGCGACGAGATCCTCCAGATCCTGACCCGGGAAACGGCGCAGGACTGCACCAAGACCCGCGTCCTGGGCATGACGGCCCTGAACCTGGTGGAAATCACCCGCAAGAAGGCCCGCCAGAGCCTGTACCAGGTCCAGTTCAGCCCGTGTGACGTCTGCGGCGGTTCAGGTTATCTCTATTCGCCGGAAACCGTGGCCATCCAGATCATCCGCCGCCTGCGCCATATGGTCCAGGTCCGCCACATCAAAGGGGATATCCTCATCGAAGCCCATCCCGACGTCCTGGCCCTGCTCAAGGACAAGAAGCGCAAAGCCGAATGGGAACGGGAGCTGAAGCGGACTCTCTATTTTGAAGAATCACACCATCCGAACCGGGAAGTCTTTTCCATTTTGTCCTACGAGCCCTGATGGGCTGGAAAGGGGAAAGCCTATGTTCACTTCTTGTTACAAAGCTGTTTTCACGTGCCTTTTTTGCGTGACAACAGCTTTTTCTGTCTTTGCTGATTCGCCGCGCGCCGCTTATGAACAGGCCCGGCAGGAAGCCCTCTGTGCCTGGATGGCCATGGCTTCTTACGGCGACAGGCCCGGTCTGGCAGCCCGTCAGGAGCTGGTGCGCCGGGGCTGGCACATCGACAGCCAGGTCCAGAAGGATGATAAATCGGAAGCCAAGTTCCACCTGGCCCGGAAAGGGGACGATACGCTCCTGGCCGTGACCGGAACGGCCAGCCTGGCCGACATCAAGTCCGATTTGAATCTCCATTCCGTCGCCTACGGCGGCACGGCCGGGAAGACCGCTAGAAAGGACGACGTCCGCCGCGTCCATGCCGGCTTTGAACACTATACGACAACCCTTCTGGCAGCGCCCTATGGCGGCCAGACCGTAGGCCAGGTGCTGGCTGCCGATGCCCATGCACCGAAACGGCTGACCTTGACCGGCCACAGCCTGGGCGGAGCCGTCGCCGTCCTGGCAGCAGCCCGCCTGGCCGACCAGGGCGCGTCGCAGCTCCAGGTCGTGACCTTCGGCGCTCCGGCTGTCGGCAATGCCGCCTTTAATGAGGCTTACGGCCGGCGCATCCGGCTGGACCGCATCGTCATGGAAGGTGATCCCGTAGAAAAAGGCCGTACAGGCCGTTTCCCGCACGTATGAACAGTTCCCGGACAAGACGGTCTGGCAGGCAGCGCCGACGACGCGCCGCTTTGCCCATGATATAGTCGGATATGCCGACGCCGCTCTGCGCCGTTATTACGATGCCAAGACGGCTTATGAAACCTATCTGGGCCATGCTGTGCCAGACGATGGCGGCCGGCCTTTCGGCTCACCAGTCTGGGTCCCGCCCTTGTCCCTGACCCTCGACGAGGCCCTGCAGGCCGATACGCCCTATCTGGAACGGGCTGCCGACGACCAGCTCGGCTACCGCCTGCATCCTGTCTTTGCCCGCAAGGAACAGCCCCTGGGAGAAGCCCTGCGCCAGGCCCGGCAGCACGGCTGCAGCGAGGTCCTGCTCCGCCAGTTCCAGGCGCGGCGCCTCAAGGGAAAAGAATATGACTTTGCCCTCACGTATGACGAAATATGGTACGATGCCCGGACCGGCCTGGTGCGGACGGCCGTGTCCCGCACGACCGATACGGGCAAGATGACACCGGTCGAAGCGCTGCTGGCCCTGGCCGGTGCCGACTAGGCGCTTGTACTCCTGTCAGGCTTGTAATATAATAAAATAGAAATATATGCAGAAATATACGGATGGTATATACGAAATATAAAATATATTACGACGGGAGATAGACGCATGGAACATCCAATGAACGGGAAGGACCAGGCCGCTTTGACGGCCTGCATCCCCCAGAGCCTGGCCGGGGGAATCTTTATTTATAAAGCCGATGAAGGGGAGACGCTGCTTTATGCCAGTGACTATGTCATCGGCTTTTTTGGCTGCGCTTCTTACGAAGAACTGGCCGACTACGTCCATCACAGTTTCCGCGGCATGGTCGATCCGCGGGACCGGGAACTGGTAGAACGGGATATCCGCCAGCAGACGGCGAGCGACGTCTGCCAGACCAGTTATGCCCGCTACCGCGTCATCGCCTGCGACGGCACTGTGCGCTATGCAGAACACTTCAGCCGCAAAGTCACCCTGCCCGGCGTGGGTGAGGTCTATTACGTCTTTATCGCCGATTATGACCGCAAATACCTGACCAGCGACATCGACAACATGACCGGCTTGCCCGGGAACCGGCGCTTCCTCCAGTATGTCCGGGACCTCATGGAATCCGGTCAGTCCCTGTTGGGATACTGCCTGGTCTATTTCAACGTCATCAACTTCAAGCTCGTCAATATCCGTTATGGCGTCGCCGTCGGCGATGACTGCCTGAAAGGCCTGGTCACCATGATCCGGGAAATCTTCCCGCAGGGCTTCTTGTCGCGTCGCCGCAACGACCACTTCCAGCTGCTCACGTCGGAAGGGTCTGTGAAGGAAAAGCTGGAAACACTTCATGAATCCATCTGCCAGGTCTATCGCAAGTACCAGCTGGAAATCAAGGCCGGCGTCTACCATTTTCCTGAAAATCAGGTCGTCGACCCGGCCCTGGCCGTGGATTATGCCAAAATCGCCTGCCAGCATATCCGCGATGAAGTGGGCGTCTCCGTCCTGGAATATACCCAGGACCTGCAGCAGCTGATTACGGTCAATAATTACATTGCCGGACACTGTGATGACGCTATTGAGCACGGCTGGATCCAGGTCTATTATCAGCCTGTCATCCGAACCCTGACCGGTGCCGTCTGCGGCATGGAAGCCCTGGCTCGCTGGAATGACCCCGTCGTCGGCTTCCTGTCGCCGGCCCGCTTCATTCCCATCTTGGAAAAGAACCACGACATCTATAAACTCGACTGCTACATCCTGCGCCAGACCTGCCAGGCCCTGCGCTGCCGCCTGGACCAGCAGCTTCCCGTCGTCCCGGTATCCTTCAATTTGTCGCGCCTGGACTTTTTCCTCTGCGACATCTTCCAGGTCGTCGAAGATACGGTCCGGACATATGGCCTGCCGCGGGACCTCATCCATCTGGAAATCACGGAGACCATGCTGGTCCACGATAAAGAAGTCATCAAAGAGGCCCTGGGACGCTTCCGTCAGGCTGGCTACCAGATCCTCATGGATGATTTTGGCAGCGGCTATTCGTCGCTCAACGTCCTCAAGGATTACGACTTCAATATCATCAAGCTGGACACGCATTTCCTCTCGTCGTCGACGGACAAGGCCCGTTCCATCATCGGCAATACCGTCGACATGATCAAGGAAATCGGCAGCCAGAGCCTGGCCGAAGGCGTAGAGACGCAGGAACACGTCGATTTCCTGGCCTCTGTAGGCTGCGAGAAGCTCCAGGGCTATTTCTTCAGCAAGCCCATGCCCTGGAACGATTTATTTTCCTATCTGGAAGGCCAGTACCGGTCTTTCGAAGATGCGGCCAGCCGGGCTTATTACGATAAAGCCAGCGCCGCCATCCGCCGGACCCAGCAGCCCCTGGCCCTGGTCGAATACGACGGCCAAGCATTCCATCACGTCTATCTCAATCAGGCCTATCGGGATCAGCTGGCCAGTTTCGGACGCATTACGGCCCTCAGTGCCGAACTGCGCATCAACCGGCCTGGGACGCGGCTCTACGTCCATTTCCGGGACCTCATGGAAGGCCTCAAGCAGAGCGGCCATTTGGAAACGCTCTTCCAGTCGGAAAAAGGCTACTACGTTCAGCTCACGGCAGAACTCGTTGCCTCCATGCCGTCGCGCTGGATGCTGACCGTGTCCCTGCACAACCTGACCCTGGACGAACACATCCAGGAACAGGAGGCGCTGAACGTTCACATTCATGAGCTCTACCGCCTGTACGATGTCATCTACCTCGTCGACTTGGACAAATCAGCCGGTATCCCCTTGTTCTCGCGCCATGCCGTAGCCGGGGAACTCATGGAAAAATGCCTTTTCCTGCGCCAGTTCCTCCAGCACTATGCCCAGAGCTACATCCATCCCGACGACTGCCAGCGCTTCCTGACTTTCACTGATTATACGACGCTCAAAGCAAAATTATCCGAAGGGAACCAGGCGGATTGCTTCCGCTTCCGCCAGAAAGGAGAGGATGCAGGCTATACGTGGAAAGAAGTCACGTACATCGCCGTTCCCCGGAGCGGCCGGAAACTGGCCCTGGCCTGTGTGCGGCCGGCACTCTGCTGCCCGGACTGCCAGCTGCATAAAGGGGGGACCCTTTCATGATGCAAACCATACGGTCCCGCTTTTTGACCGTCATCTGCGGCGTCTCCCTGACGCTGACCCTGATCTTCGGCAGTCTCTGCGTCTTCCTCGTCGACCGCAGCGAGACGGAAATCGCCGCCAAGACCCTTAACGGCCGGGCCGTCCACGCCAGTGCGACGCTGAACCCGATTTTCATGCAGTCTGAAGACATCGTCCACTACATCGGTCACACTATCGAACATGAAATCAAGGACCCGAAAGACCTGCGTGACGAGGCCAACCGCGACCGGCTGGAAGCTATGATCAGACGGTCTTTTTATAATGCAGCCACCGGTATCGACGGTGTCCAGGGCTATTATCTCCATTACAATGAATACCTGGCCGGCGGGCCGGACGGCTTCTGGTATACCCGCAAAGATGCGCACCATGATTTTGCGTCCCAGCCCATTACCCCCGTCGAGGCGTACGGGGAAAACGACGCGAACCGGACGAACTGGTATTATCTGCCCTTACGTGAGAAGAAGGCCTTGTGGACGCCGCCTTACGTCAATAACAATAATGGCGTCCGCATGATCAGTTACGTCATGCCCGTCTACGTCCAAGGCCAGTTCGTCGCCGTCGTCGGCGTCGATATCGACTTCAACATGCTCTGTGATATCGTCGGCAGTATGAAGGTCTATGACAGCGGCTACGGTTTCCTCTTCAAGGACTGGCAGACCTTCTATTTCCATCCCGATGGCAGGGAGGTGGCCTACGATTTCAAGCCGCGCTTCGATATCGTCAGCCATGGGAACCTGCTGGACCAGTCGGCGACGGATGTCCGCCTGATTCATTACTACTATCAGGGCGTCCCCATGGCCATGGGCTTTACGACCTTGAAGAATGGCATGAAACTGGGCGTGACGGCGCCGGAACGGGAAATCTACGCCGGCCGTCAGCTCATGACCTTCGGAATCCTGGCTGTGACCGTCGTCATCGGCCTGTTGTCGACGCTCCTGGCTGTCCGGGCAGCCGACCGCATCGTCCGGCCTCTGCATGACATCAGTGAAGCCGCCCGCCGCCTGGGCCGCGGCGAATATGACCAACCTCTGGACAGTCGGGCTCAAGATGAAATCGGGCGGCTTGCCGGCCATATGAACGATACGATGGAACGGATGCGCAAATACGTCGGCGCCATGCAGAAACAGGCCTATCAGGATGAACTGACGGCCGTCAAGAACGTCGCCGCCTACGACAGGAAGGTCTACGACCTCAACCAGAAAATCGCCGCCGGCCAGGCTGCCTTTGCCGTGGTCATGGTCGACTTGAACCAGCTCAAGGACGTCAACGACCGCTTTGGCCACGAAAAGGGGAACATCGCCTTGCAGCGCCTGTGCCAGGCCGTCTGCCGCATCTACAAGCACAGCCCGGTCTACCGCATCGGCGGCGACGAATTCGTCGTCATCCTCGAAGGCGAGGACTATGCTCATCGGGACGCCTTGTTTGAGAAAGTCCGTGCCTTTGAACACATCCGCGACCTGAACGCCGCCCAGCCGTGGACGCAGCTCGCCGCTTCCGTAGGCATGGCCGTCTACGACAAGACACGCGACACGGCCTACCAGGCCGTCTTCAACCGGGCCGACACCAAGATGTACGAACAGAAGCAGCACCTGGCGCCACGGGCCTGATTGAGTAAAACCATAGTTTTTGCTATAAGAATTATGCTATAATGAAAAATACGATAGATGATGGCAAAGGGGAGAGGCTCGTGGATACGGATATAGCGGCTATGCGCCGGTTCTTACAGGATTACCCGAAGAAGATGGTAGACCTCGACGTCCTGCAGGCTGCCTTTGCTTCTTGGGATTATGACCGCTTCCGCCCGGCTGTAGCCGCCCTGCTGGACGACGGCAGCCTGACGGCGGTCCGCGCTGGCGGTGTCGATTTCAGCGGCCTGCCGCGGCGGCTCAAGCGGGTGCCGGCCCGGCTCTTTGCGTCGGTGCCGGTGATCCAGGCCGAAGCCATCCGCCGGGCCTTGTCGGAAAAACTCGATTTTTCCTTCTACTATGAACAGCCGTTGAAGGTTTGGCAGGCCGATTTGCCATATATCGAAAGATTGAGTGCCTGGCTGGCTCGGGGCACAGGGGGAAGGGCCTCGCTGCAGCAGCGTTCGTGGGATATTTTTGCCGATGAGAAATATCTCCTCGGACCGGGCGCGGCTTTGTTGAAACGAGTGGGCCTGACGACAGCTGATTTAGGCATCTGCGACCAGCCGGACCCGCTCATGATGGCTGTCCATCCAGATTATTTGCAGCAGCCTGTCTGCCATCATCTGGTCGTCGAAAATAAGGCTCCTTATGGCCGCCTCGTGCCGCATCTGGCAGAGAGCCGGCTGACGTCGCTCATCTTTGGCGGTGGTTGGAGAATCGCTGCCAATCTGGACCTGCTTCCTCAGCAGTGCGGTTGTCCCGGCGCCCGTCACGTCGTCTGGTACTTCGGCGACTTCGACTGGGAGGGCCTGCGCATCTGGCAGGCTGCAGCCAGGGCGGAAACGGTGGAAGTCCGTCTGGCCGTCCCTTTTTATGAAGCCTTTATGGCTTATGAGGCTCCGCAGGGCAAAGAGAATCAGCAGCGCGAAGAATCGGTGTGGCCGCCTTTTGCCGCTGCCGTCGGCGAAAGCTCGGCCCGTGTGTTCCGGGACATCCTGGACAGAGGCTGTTATTACCCCCAGGAAGCCCTGACCGAAAGAGACCTCATCAGGGCATTAAAGGAGACATTACATGGAATTAGAACATTTTTCTGAACGAATGCAACGCATCTTGCTCATGGCACCTTTGTACCGCTTGGGCCGGCGTCGTTTCAAAGACGCTCAGGGCCAGGAACGGTCAGGCATGGAACTGGGCCTGATGACGCTGCTTTTTTTCTTTGAACAGATGCTCGATGGCAAGAAAGAGGCAGGTATCCGCAATCTGTCGGTCTTCCTGTCAGACCAGACGAAAGGGCTTCTCTTTGACGATGTAAAGGGCTATGAACAGCTGGCTCGGGACATTGTCGCCGTCTTTCGTCCGCCGACGGGCAAGCGCAACGAAGAAGTCTTTTTCGACTGGGACCAGGAAAAAGAAGTGCGGGCCCGCTATTCCTACCTGAAAGCCGACCGGGCCGACATCCATTCGAACGAGCAATATTACGTTCTCGATGAACAGGGCCTGGAGCTCATTTTTGCGACGAAAGAATATTTCAACGAATATCAGTTGTCCATCAATCAGCTCATCCTGCGCAAACAGCTGGAAAAAGGACAGTTCGTCCTGGCCTTGCGGCAGATCGAAGAAATGCGCCTCGACGTAGAGACCCTGCGCAGCCGCATGGCCCGTATCCGTCAGGAAATCCACCGCAATATCGTTTCCGAAGAGACGCTGGCGCGGTACCGGAAAATCGTCGACGACCTCAACCAGCGCCTGAAAAGCGAAGAAGACGCCTTCAAAGAGCTGAAGGCCTTCGTCATCGAGACGCGGGACCGGATACGCAACAACGCCGATAAGGACCCGGAACGGCGGGCCTATGACAATATCCTGGAAGTCGAACGGCGCCTGGAATACGTCCACAGCCTGCACCGCAGTCTACTTAAGGCTGGCATCGACTTGGGGACGTCGGCCTTGGAAGCCGCCGAAGAGTCCCTGTATTTCACCGGTATCGACAGCTTCAATTACGAACAGGAAATCACGAGCCGCCTCTTTTCGTCGCCCTTGCCGGTGACGGCAGCCCGGCACCTGGTCGAACCCTTCCTGGAACTGCAGCAGTGTCGCGTCTGGTCACTGCTGGACATCTTCATGCCCCAGCGCCTGGAACACTGGAACGGGAGAGCCGGCAGGAAGATTTCCCCGACGTCGACGATACGGAAGTGAGCGGTGACAAGCTGGTCAACATCCAGAGCCATTATGCCGCCATCGTCCAGGCCCTGCTGGCCTTTCTCGGCGGCCGGACGGCGACGACGCTGGAGGCGTTCTGCCAGTATCTGGAAGACGCAGCGCCTGATTTGTGCCGGAAAAAGCAGTTCTATATCTTCTGGATGCTCATCCATCGCCGCCAGGTCCTTCATCTGAGTGCCGACCTGGCCGGGACGGAATCGGTCTATGCGGCCATTCCCGAATACTGTCCGCAGCTGGAGTGCCTGCAGGCCGTCGAGACGGAAGGGACCGTAGATATCCTGGATTATACGATCAGTAATATGGAAATAGAGGTGACAGTCCATGCTGGATAACAAGAAAATGATGGCCGCCTTCGATATTTATGCCCGCCTGTCCGCAAGTGGCGAAGTCCATAAACTCGATGTGCCCTTGTATTGGGAAGACGAAGACATTGCCGGCCAGGTAGAAATCTATGCCCGCCACGTCAAGTGCGTCCTCGTGACCGATGCCGATACGCTGTATCTCCTGCCGGCAGCCGTCGATTCGCCTTTCCACATCAGCAACGACCAGTTCAAGAAGAAATATATGACGGCCAAATCCGTCAATATGGATATTTATCTTATGTATATGGCCATCATCGTCCTCTTCGGCTGTTTCTACGACAGCTATCAGTCTGATGAGCCCAATGATTTCGTCACCATGCCGGGCTGGCTGGAAGCCATGGACAGCCGCATCGAATCCCTGCGCCACCACGACGAAGCGGTCCTGCGCGAAGCCGAAGGAGACTGCAATTTCAACTGGCTGGCCCTGATGCAGAAGTGGAGCGACATGGACAGCCTCAAGGAGACGGCGAAGAAACAAGATGCCCGGACGAACAGCCGCCTGAGTTTCCTCAATATGACTAAGGCTTTCCTCGTCCATCAGCACCTGGTCCGGGAAATCGGCGAAGGCGAAATGGAACTGACGACCAAGGCCCGGGCCATTTTTGCCCATTATTTCATGGAATCGGCTTATAATCACGGCATCCTCGATTTCATGTATGACTTAGAACAGCGGAAAGGAGATAATCCCCATGCCCTCCATCAGTAGAATCCGTTTCACCAATGTCGTCTATGACAACGGCCACAAACGCTATATCGACACGACCTTCCGCTTTGACGGCTATAATGGCATCTTGCTCCTGGAAAACGGCGCCGGCAAGACCGTCTTCGTCCAGACCCTGATCCAGGCCGTCCTGCCGCGCAAGACCGTGGCCCAGCGCAAGATTCAGGAAACACTGCAGCTGAACAACGCCATCGCCCATATCGCCGTCGAATGGATACTTGAAGACCAGCCGCGGCGCTATGCCCTGACGGCCGTCTCCCTTTTCATGAACAGCAGGGAACAGCTGGCCAGTCAGGAATTCGCCCTGGAATATACGCCATCGTCCCCGGTCCGCCTGGATACGCTGCCCTTTGTGCGCCGCGAGAAAGGCAAGGCCCGGCCGGCGACGAAAGAAGAAATGGCGTCGTATTTCCGCGGTGTCGCCGAGCACGCCATGGCAGCCCGTTTCTTTTCTGAAAACGATACGCTCACGGCCTATGGCCAGTACCTGGAAGAGCACTTTAAGATCATCCCGTCGGAATGGAACAAGATTGCCGCCATCAATGAAACGGAAGGCGGCGTCGAAGGCTATTTTGAGAACTGCCGCACGACGAGCGAACTCGTGGACCGGCTGCTCATCCCGACAGTCGAAGAAGGCTGCCTGGCCGCTTCCGGTTCCCAGACGGGCAATGGTTTCGCCGAACTCTTTGAAAGCCAGCGGGACCATGTGAAGCAGCAGCTGCGCCTGGAAAAGCGCATTGCTGAAATGCAGGGTGTCCTGGAACAGCTCGAAGCGTATACGGCCGTACAGAAGACTTGCTTCGATGCCAAAGAAAATCTTCGCGCGCTGAACAGCCGCCTGCGGACCTACTATGACCGCATCTGCCAGGATGAAACGGCGCGGCACAACGAAGAAGGGGCCTTGAAGGAAGAACAGGCCGCCCTGTCCGCCCGCCAGGCCGAAACAGAACGGCTCTTGGCCGCCTGTGATGTCGTCGAAGCCCGGGAGGCCTGTGACGCGGCCCGTACAGCCAGCGATGGCGCAGAACAGCATTTCCAGCAGGCTGAAAGGGAACGCTTGGACAACCTCCGGGAAGGGCAGAACCTGACCTTGAGCCGTTACAAGCGGGACCAGGCCCATACGGAAGCCCTCCTGGCCGACCGGCAGCAGGCCCTGGCCAGTCTGGAAGCCGATGCGGCTACGCAGCAGCTGCTGGCCAATCTGAAGCAGAATAGCGCCGCCCTTCACGGCTGGTTCTGCCAGGCCGAAGCGAAGAAGCAGGAAAACCTGAAGCAGACGGCCGACGCCATGGAAGACGTGCGCCGGCAGCAGGACAGTGTGAAGGCCGAACAGGAAAAGCAGGAAGAAGCTTACCACCGTATCCTCAGTGAGGTTAAAGGCGGCGAAGGCCAGATACGAGAACTCCTGCGGCAGCAGGAAAAAATGGAAAAGGAACTATTTGCCGATTCGGTCCACCAGGAAGCGGCCGACGTCCAGCGGCGCTGGCAGCGGGACCTGGCCCAGGTCCGCCAGGAAGCGGCAGGCTACGAAAAGAACCAGGCCTTTTATGAAGAAGAGGGCCGTAAGGCCGCGGCTTTCATCGTCCCGGCTGAAAAGGAAGAGGCGGCACGGCAGCAGGAACTGTGGCAGCTGGGCCTGGCCTTGAGCCAGACCGACACGCTGGCCAGGAACCTCCTGGACCGGCTGCAGCAGTGGCCGCACTGTGCCAATATCGCCGACGATACGGCCAGCCTGTACCGTCGCTCCGATGCCCTTTGCCAGCAGGCCGGTGATGATTTGGTCACGCTGGAAGCGCGGCGCCGCGACTTGGACCTGGCCCGCCGCCGGGCGCACCGCTGGCTCGATATTTATGGCAGTCAGGACCAGTTCCTGGCCGACCCGGTCCTGGCCGATAAAATCGATGCTTGGAGCGGTGATTTCCTCTATCTCAAGAGCGGTGCTGAACTATTCCGCACATACAGCAAAACGGCAGAAGGCGGCGCCGAAGGCCTGTACAGCCGCTATCCGTTCTGGGCGGCGTCGGTCGTGACGACGACCGATGAACTGCCGCAGCTCCTGAGCCGATTGGAAAAAGCAGGCCGTGACTTTTTTCAGCCCGTCTTCGTCCTGACCGAAGTCGAAGTACGCCGCCTCGTCGCTGGCCAGAGTCAGCCCCTGCCGACGCGCCAGGTCGTACCGGCCTATTGGCAGAACATCCTGCCCGAAGCCTTCTCGTCGTGGCTGGAAGCTCTGCGGAACGGTGCCAGCCGTGCCGATGAGGCCATGGCCGAAAATGACCGGGATTTGACGGTCCTGCGGCCGCTCCTCAGCGATTTACAGGCTTTTTATGAAAGCCAGCCTTTCAGCCAGTACCGCGACCGCCTGGGCAGACAGGGCCAGCTCCTGGAAGACAGTGAACGCTGCCAGCGGCGCCTGGACGACGCCCGCCAGACCGTAGAACAGTGCCGGCAGAGCGTCGAACTCTACCGCAGCCGCCTGGCTGCGGCCCGCCAGCAGGAAGCGAAGCTCGCCGCGGATCTCCGGCAGTTGGGCGACTATTTGGAATTACAGCAGCAGCATCGGGCTATCTTGGACAAGAACGGTCAGCTCATGAAAGAAGCCGACGAACGGCAGCATGCGCTCGCCGGACTGGCCCGAGAAGCCGGCCGCCTGCAGACCCAGTATGAAGAAAGACTGCGCCAGTACAGCCGCATTGAAACGCGCTGCAGCCAGCTGAAACAGAAATTATACTGGTCGGAAGTCCAGGATGCCGAACCCGTTCCGGACGGACGGGACTATGACGTCCTGGCCGAAGAACGGCGCCGCCTCAAGAGCCGTCTCGACGGGGCCAATGAGAGCCGGGGCCGCCTGGAAGCCCAAATTGAAGGGGCCCGCCAGACAGCGGCCAAGCTGGCAGCTGATATGGAACGATTGCGCCAGTCGGCGGAGCTGCCTCTGGATGAGCACTTCGTCTATCCCGATGATGGCGATGAGCGGGAAGCAGCCCTCCTGCGGGAACGGCCGGGCCTGGTCCAGGCTTGCCGGCAGGCTGATAAAGCCTGGCGGGCGGCCCGCTCGCAGTACGACCAGGCCGCAGGCCGCCTGAAGACGGAAGAAAACCGTTACCAGGCCCGCTATGAAGCCATGCCGGCCCTGGATGGCCCTGTCACTTCTGTACGGGCCAAAGCCCAGGAACTGGCAAAATCCCTGAAAGAGGCCCTGGCGACGGCGGCCCGGAAGCAGCAGGCAGCCCAGGCCGAAGGCCGGAAATTAGCGGCCCTGCATCAGCAGCTGGCTGTGAAGAACGAACGCCTCCTCTTTGCCGCTGATGACGTACCTGAAGGCCTCGTCGAAGGGCTGGAAGCCCTGCATACGGCGAAAGAACTGGCTCAGGCCGTCACGCCCGTCCTGGAACAGGCCGAAGGCCTTCGTCAAGAAGTCGACGAACGGCGGAGTGCCTGCGACAATCAGCGGGAAACATTCCGCGCTTACTGTGAAACGGCTGTTGCCGATGTCAAGCTGCGCAGCAGCATCGTCGATGGCATCCGCTACAAGCGCGAATATACGGCCTATCTGGAATGGCAGGACAAGAGCCGGGCCCGACTGGAATGGGTCATCTCTGTTTCCGAAGAAGAACGGAAGGGGCATTTTGCCCATTTGGAACACATGATCAACCATATGATCCTGCACTTACAGAACGTCTGCAACGGCCTGGGCGAACTGGCGGCCAAGACGCGCATCAAGATTGGCGAGACGACAAAGGATATTTTCCAGATCCAGGTACCGCCCTGGCAGGAAGCGGCGGCCCGCACGTCGATCCGCACGTATCTCAACGATTTGACGGCTGAGCTGGATCAGGCTGACGGCGAAGAAGAAGGACAGGAAACGAAAGTCCGGGTCATCTTGGAAAAGAAACTGCGGACCCAGCAGGTACTGCGCTGCATTTTTGGCCATCAGGCCATCAAAGTCCGCTGCCGCAAGGCGACGAGTGGCAACACCTTCTCGGAACGGCCCTTTTCCTGGGAAGAATCGAACAAGTGGTCCGGCGGTGAAATGTGGAGCAAGAACATGGCTCTCTTCCTGGGCTGCCTCAATTATTTGTCGGAAAAGCGCTGCCATCTGCGCCGGGCCAAGTATAATACGCGCGTTGTCATTGCCGACAATCCCTTTGGCAAGGCGTCGAGCGACCACGTCCTCAGCCCGGTCTTCTTCATTGCCAAGCAGCTGGGCTTCCAGATCATCGCCTTGACGGCCCATCAGGAAGGCAGTTTTATCCGCAAGTATTTCCCCGTCGTCTACAGCTGCCGCTTCGCCGACATGGCCAATAAGAAGGGGAAGGTCCTGGTACCGGACAAAGAAGTCAAGACGGCCTTCTTTGAAGAACACCATCCCGAAAGTCTGGCCCGCCTCGACGAGTACGAACAACTGGGACTTTTCTAAGACCTGGCGGCGAAAAGGAAAGATGTACAAAAAGGACAAAATGTGATACTATTTGTAGGGGTTGGAACATGGTGGTTTGTGCCGTCATGTGGAGCCCTTTGTCTTCAAAAGTTTGTAGTATAGAGTTTGTAGTTTGTAGAGGATGGGTTTTAATTTATACTGTACCCATAAGGTTGGACAGTCCCTAAGTGTTTACACCCTCTAAAGTG
>OIWO01000261.1_pt1 | contig 64158 bp, 82 predicted proteins | sample 1587641 | NCBI WGS metagenome assembly OIWO01 (sample SAMEA3888924, study PRJEB22519) | human gut metagenome | biome: human gut; feature: human-associated habitat; material: faeces | place: Denmark | collected 2010
CCTTTTGTCTGTTGCTTTCTCAAGGAGAAAGCTTGTATAGTATAGCAAAAAGGGGTACCTCTGTCAACAAGTTTTTCAAAATAAACCGTAAGGACCTCCCGGCGTGAGGCCCTTACGGACAAGATCCCGCAGGAGCCTTTGTTCCCTACTTCAATACCTGTTCTGCTTTTTCCTTTACGTCCTGGTTTCCTTCCTGGAGCAGGAGCTTTTCCACCCCGTCCCGGATCTCCCCACTGAGCTTGTATCCCAGGTCTTTCCACTGGGCGAGGATTTCCAGGGCGGTGTTCCGGTTCATCAGGGCCGGGGACTGGAGAGCGGTGAGGAAAAGTTTTTCTCCTGTGCCCGGGAATCCGTACAGCTGGCTGAGGATCCGGTTCAGGTCCATATAGACCCCGTTCAGCTGTTCCTCAAGGGAAATTTCTCCGGGCCGTTTCTCTCCGAAGGCCTTCACAAAGCCGGGAATCAGCGCTTCATACAGTTCCATCACATGATGGTCATGGTGGCTATCCCCAGTAAGGGCATAGGGCAGCAGGTCCACATGGTCCAGAGGGGCCTGGAGCACCAGTTCCACAGCCTGTTGGGCATAGGGCAGGTCCAGTGTCCGGGCCATTTCAAAGCCTTCCCCTTTTTTCATGGCCTGCTGGACGGTCTGGGCACAGGCAAAGGACAGCAAGAGTTTGCCGCAGGCCTGTTTCACCGTTTCCTGCTCTTTGCCGGCAAGCCTGCTCTGGGCGTATTGGAGGATGTGGAGGATCACCTGGTACTCTTCCAGTTCTTTTTCCTGTTCCTCGCAGTGCCGGAGAAATTCCGTCAGCAGTTTCACCGGCTGCCGGATCCGGGAAATCCCGGACACCGGTTCGTCCACCAGCAGGGCATCCACCAGGGCTTCTGCCCCTTCAAAGGCTTTGGCCGTCAGGGTGGGCTGTTCCAATACCCCCAGCAGGTCCACATTTTCCGCCAGGAGCCGTGCGGTGTATTCCGGGTTCACATCGTTGTCCCATCCTTCCTCCAGCATCCACTGCCGGATCTGAGCCGTCCGGGGATCCAGGTATTCCAGGGCGGCGATCCGTCCCCAGCCGTACACCTGCCGGGCGGTCTGCCAGATTTCCTCCTGACCGTTTTTCCACTGGAGGAAGTTCCGCACACAGAACAGGGTGAATTCGTTGCACTTGGCCAGGAGACGGATTTCTTCCGCCAATTCTTCTTCCTGGTGCAGGTCGAAAAACTCCAGGAGACTCAGGGCAAATTTGATGATCTCGCTCTGGTCCGCTTCCTGGAGCAGCCGGTCAGCGAACCAGATCAGGGGTTCCGGATCCAGGGTATCCCGGTGGTCATCGATCCACTGCTGGACGGATTCCACATAGGCATTCATCAGATGGTCTTCCCCGTCGCTGAAAAACGCCTGCAGGGTCTGGACCGCCCGGTCATACTCTCCTTCCAGGATCTGGCTGAGCCCGTCCTGCAGTTCGGGGCTTTCTTCCCCTCCCTTGTCCAAGCCGGTGATGTTTCCTTCCATGAACCCGTCGCTGTAGTAAAATCCCCCGGCCGGTCCTTCCGGCTCCAGGGCCTGCTGCAGGGAATAGTCCCGGGGCAGCCGGCCTCGTTCATCCAGGGCATCATAGAGACGCTGGAGGATGGATGGTTGGGTAAAGGCAAAATTCTGCATGGTTTTCTCCTTATCGATAGGAACTTCTGGATATACGCAGCCGGACATTCCGGTCGTCATATCCGTTGGCGGCCAGGAACATCTTCAGGATGTCCAGATGGTCTTTCATGTCATTTTTGGGCCCCAGCACCACTTCCCGGACGGCGCTTTTGGCAAAGGGCATTTCCGTATAGGGCACCAGCCGGCTGGCTTCGGGACGGAAACGGATCTGCCGGTAGGCTTTCCGGTTGCCGGCGGCCATGTGGCCCTCCTGATCCTTCAGCAGCACCGGCAGCCAAAGGGCCCGGAGTTCTTTTTCGGAAGCAAAGCTGGCGTCCTTGCAGTAGTACCGGAGGGATGAGAAGGCGGCGTCGTCGGCAATGGCCCGGCGGATCTCCCGGTCGTTCAGATGCCGTCCCCGGGTGAGCCGCATACGGATCCAGTTCTTGGCCAGGGGCAGAAACTGTTCTCCATATTCCTCTCTCATGTAGATGACTTTTTTCAGATAGTATTTGTTGGCAAAGTCCGCATTGAGATGGACGGTGGAACAATCGAAATCCATTTCCCGGGAGGAGAAGCCGATGGCAAAGCCCTGGCCATCATCCGCATAGGACCGCCACTGGGGCAGGATGTCCCCCTCTTCGGAAAAACACCCAAGGTAGATGAAACAGGCGGAATGATGGTAGTACAGATCCCGGGCCGTATCCATCCGGGCCCGTTCAATCTCGCCGTCATCAGCCAGCTCTTCCAGGGCCTGTTCGAACACCGGGTCCAGCATCCGGTTTTCCCAGGCATCGTTGGTAAAAGACGCTTCGGTCAGCCAGAGGCACTGGTTGCGCAGTATATTGAAAAAGCCACTGGTGGAACAATAGTGATAGATCATGCGGTCTTCCTGACACGTGGACATAGTGCGCCTTCTTTCTCTTGGTTTTCCCTGCAGGAAGATTTCCTGCAGCCGCTCACAAAAGATATTATAGCGTACCTGCCGGAAAATTGCTCGCCGATCTTGGGGAAATCCATGGGAAACGCACAAAAAAACAATAATTTTCTGCTATTTTTGAATATTCATGATATACTGTACAGGTGTCCAGTTTTACAATTTTTCAGAAATGGAGGCCCCATTATGTTCCACGTTGCCCTGTGCACTGACAATTCCCGTTCTCTCCACCAGCTCTCCGTCAATATCCAGCGCCTGCCCCACCCCACCGATGCTCTTGAGATCCACCCCTTTCTCCAGGAATACGATCTGCTCCGAAGCTGCCGCCAGGGCATCTGCTACAATCTGATCCTGTTGGGACCCTTCCAGGAGGCACACCATGTGCTGGATACGGCCCGGCGGATTCGGAAGCTGGACCCGGGAGTATCCATTTCCCTGATTTCCCATGATCTCCGGGATTCTCTGGAAGGCTATGAAATCCCCCTGTTCCGGTTCTATGCCGGCACCGTCCCCATGCCGGTGCTCCAGCAGGACCTGGAGGAACTGATGCAGAAAAAACAGGAAGTCCAGAATGCATCCTTCCTGTTCAGCAACTGGCAGGGTGTCCACCGCTTTTTTCTGAAGGAGATCCTCTATTTCAAATCGGAAGGCTCCCGGATCCAGGTGGTCACCCGGCTGGGCAGCTATATATACCGGGAAACCATGTCCACGGTGGAACGGCGGCTGGGCCGTTCCTGTTTCGTACGGATCCACCGGAGCTACCTGGTGAATCTCCACTGGGTGCGGAATGTGTGGGGCACAGAAGTGACCCTGCTGAACGGAAAGGTCCTGCCCCTGTCCAAGCACCGTTCCCGGGAAATCCGGGATGCTCTGCTGCAGCTGGGGGAGATATGAAAAAGGGGTGCTGCACGCATCGTGCAGCACCCGTCAATGGTCAATGATCAATGGCCCATGAGAGGAACCCGCATCAGCGGGTTCCTTTCATTGTTTCATTCTTTCCCCGATGATCCGGGCCACGTAGACGCCGCTGGCGCTGGCCTGGCTCAGGCCACGGGTGATGCCGGCGCCGTCCCCGATGGCAAAGAAGTTGGGCAGCCGGGTTTCCAGCTGGTCATCCAGTTCCAGCCGGGCACTGTAGAACTTCACTTCCACCCCGTAAAGGAGGGTGTCGTCATTGGCCGTACCGGGCGCCACCTTGTCCAGGGCATAAATCATCTCGATGATGTTGTCCAGATGCCGTTTGGGCAGCACCAGGCTCAGATCCCCGGGCACCGCATTGAGGGTGGGCCGCAGGAAGCTCTGGCTCAGCCGGTGGGCATTGGTCCGCCGGCCCTTGATCAGGTCCCCGAACCGCTGGACCAGCACCCCACCTCCCAGCATATTGGACAGGGAAGCAATGTGTTTGCCGTACCGGTGGGGTTCCTTGAAGGGTTCCGTGAACCGGTTGCTCACCAGCAGGGCAAAGTTGGTGTTGCCGCTGTTCTTTTTGGGATCACTGAAGCTGTGGCCGTTGACGGTGACGATGCCATCGGTATTTTCCGCCACCACATAGCCGTTGGGGTTCATGCAGAAGGTCCGCACCCGGTCCCCGTATCCCTTGGTCCGGTACACCAGTTTGGCTTCGTACACTTCATCGGTGATTTCCTGGAACACGGCGGCGGGCACTTCCACCCGGACCCCCACGTCCACCTGGTTGTTGGTAAGTTCCAGGCCCAGTTTCTCGCACTGGCCGGAGAACCATTCCGCCCCGGCCCGGCCAGGAGCCCCGATGAGATACCGGCACTGGATGGTATCCTCGCTGTTTTTCAGGAACACTTCATACCCTCCCTCACAGGGCTGGAAGGTATCCACCTGGGTATCGCACTGGATCTGGATTCCGTGTTCCACCAGGTACCGGTAGATGCTGGCCATAAGTTTCCGGTTGTTGTCGGTGCCCAGATGCCGGACTTTGGCGTTGAGCAGATGGAGGTCGTGGCCCAGGGCCTGCCGGCCGATCCGACAGTTCTTGGTGGAATAGACTTCCCCGGGAGCCCCATGCTTCAGGTTGATCTCATCCACATAATCGATCAGGTCCATGACGGTCTTCTTGGGGATGTAATCACTGAGCCACCCGCCGAATTCGGTGGTGAAATTGTATTTCCCGTCGGAAAAAGCCCCGGCGCCCCCGAATCCCCGCATAATGCTGCAGGGGGTGCAGCGGACGCATTTTTCCACTTTTCCGGCGATGATGGGACAGCTGCGGAAATCGATGGCGTGGCCTTCTTCCAGGATCAGGACACTGACCTGGGGATATTTCAGGACAAATTCATAAGCGGCATAAATGGAGGCCGGGCCCCCGCCGATAATGGCTACATCGACTTTTTTCTTCATTTTTTGAACACCTCTTTGTCGTTGACTGTATTGAAGATAATGGAGGAAATCTGGTTGAGTGTCTTGCGGCTTTCTTCCGGGCGCACCGCTTTATCCATCAGGACCACCAGCACATATTTTTCCTTGGCATAGACAATGCCGGCCGCCCCCAGCACCTGCCCCTGGTCGGACTGGAGTCCGGCGATCCTGGCCTTTTGGGGCAGCAGGGCCCCCAGCATATCCCGGGCCGGCTGTTTCCGCAGCAGGTCCAGCAGATACCCGTCCTGCTTCGGGGACACGCATTTCCCCTGGTACAGCCGGGTCAGCAGGTTCACCGTATCGTTGACGGAGGTGTAGCTGAGCTGCCGTTTTTCTCCGGGAGCCAGGGTATCCTGGCCATTCTCGCCCCGGGGCAGCTGGGCCGTGCCCACCACCGTATCCGCATATCCCTGTTTGGCCAGCCATTCATTCAGGTCTTCCCGGCCGGCGATCCAGATCAGCTTGTACAGGGCCGTGGTATCGTTCTGGAGCACCATGTCTTCCAACAGGTTCCGGACCGTCAGCCGGCTGCCCGCAGGCAGTTTGTCCAGCACGGGACTGCCGGGCCGCCGGTCTTTTTCCCGGAGGGTATAGACTTCGTCCAGGGACAGGTCCCCGTCCTCCGCCTGCCGGAGCACCCCGGCCGCCACATAGAGACGGACCAGATCCCCGGCGGGCATCTTCCCGGAATAGTTGTAAAAAACATCATCATTTTCCAGGGAATGGTAGTACACGGAACAGGCGGCTCCGCTCTGGGCGATCACATTGTTCAGGTAATCATAGGGCAGCTTGGTGTCCTGGGAATGGACCGTTTGGGCATTCTGGGCCTGCTGCTGCTGTTCCAGATACTTGGGACTCCGGTGGAGCAGGGTCAGGGAAACCGCCCCCACCACAACCAGCGCGATGAAGCAAAGGAGGATTTTCTTGTTGATGCTCATAATGTACTCATGACCTTTCTGTGGACTTTCAGCCAGTTTTCCCGTTCCCGGTAATCCGGCAGCACCTGGGCCACCGATTTCCAGAACGCTTTGTTGTGAGACATGTTCCGGATGTGGCACAATTCATGGACCACCACATAGGCAATGACCTCCCGGGGACAGAACACCAGGGGCCAGGAAAAGCCGATTTCGCCCTTCCAGTTGCAGTACCCCCACCGTTTCCGGGCCCGGCTGCATTTCACCACCGGCAGGGGCAGCTGCAGCTGGGCGGCATACCGTTCCACCTGGCTCCGGATCACATCCCGGAGCAGGCTGATCAGAAACCGGGCCAGGGATTCCCGGGTTTCTTCCCGGCCCATCACAAGGAGGCTCTCCCCTTCTTCCAGGGCAAAGCCTTTGCCGGCCCGGAGCCGCAGGGTGCAGGGTTTGCCGAACAGCAGGAACTGTTCCCCCTCCTCCAGACGGAGGGTGGGATGCTCTTCCCGCTCCCGGCGGACCCTGGCCTGGGCCCCGGTGATCCATTTTTCTTTTTTCGCCACCACCCGTTCCAGTTCCTGCCGGGAGACCCCGTAAGGGACCCGCAGCACCAGGGTACCGTCTTCCACCACTTCGAAGCCGATGCTCCGGCGGAAGGACTGGATGATCCGGGCATTTTTCAGAATTGATTCAGCAACCATAGCTTTCCTATTATAGCATAGAACATTGACCAGTGTCATACTTTCTCCTAGTATGGCCGTACAGCTTCGTTATTTCCTATGATTCTCTGGAACCGCATAAAACCTAGTTGTTTAAATTAATAACGAGTTTGCCATTTTCCGTAAGACACGGTATTTCACGGCGAATTTTTGCCGAATTTTTGCCGTTTTGGGGTCAGGAAGATCCCCGCACCGCAAGGCACGGGGATAGGAATTACTGGAAGTCGGCAACGGCATCGAGGTACCGGGCTACTTCTTCCAGATGTTTTGCACGGTCAGTAAGGTATAGAGCCTCGAATCGCAGGATTTCCTCCTGTTCTTCTTTGGTTTTGGCCTTCGCATAATCGTTGGCAAAGGCTTCCATGACCTTTGCTGTGTTGTGCAGGTTGTCGACGAGTTGACTTTGAATTTTCTTCATGGTTATCATCCTCCTTCACTAGTAATAGGACAGTAGGATGACAGTTAAGTATTACTTTCCCAATTTTTTCTATGCTTTTAAACAAAAAAAGTACCCGTAAAGCCAGGCGTTTCCTGACTCTACGGGTTTTTCTTCATTTCGCTGCCCAGGCAAGTAAGAGCCCTGCAGCTACTGCTTCCCAGGTGTTCCGCTGTGCCTTAATCCGCAGCCGGGTCCTTTTCTCCTTTTTCGCGGATTCCATCAAGGACCTGTTGACTGTCTCTAATGAGTTTTCCTGATTTTTGGAGGCCATCGTCAACAGATCCAGCTGCTTCTTCAGCTCGCTGGACTGCTTCCTGGCCTCGTTCAATTCTGTTTTCGACGTCGCCAGCTCTTTGCGCAGCGCTCTCACTTCCTGCTGTGATTGCTCGTTGCTGTTCTTGAGCTCGTTCAAGTTGCTGCTGAGCCGTTCCAGTTCGCTCTGCGTCATCATATACACCGGCTCCCGTGTAGTAGCCGATGCCGAAGCCGAACCCGAAAATGAGCAAAGCAGCAGCAATCCGGCGGTACCAATCAGGGAGGCAAGGAGCCTTGATCGTATCATCATCTTTATTCCTCATTTCCCATTTGAGCATAGTCTGTCACCCCACGGGCAATGGCCCGGGCAAAGTCATCATATCCGTCCCGCAGCAGGTCCGCGTCTGCATCGTTGTCAATGAATGCGGTCTCCACCAGGCAAGCTGGCATATCGGTATGCTTTAATACCATGAGTCCCGGCATGACCTTGACCCCTCTATCTGTGGTGGCGATGCTTCCCACCATTTGGGCCTGGATCTTTTCGGCCAGTCTGGCCCCGTCCGTACCCTCTGCAAAGCACCAGGTTTCAGTTCCCCGGGCATCATGTCCGGCGCAGGCATTGCAGTGGATGGAAATAAAAACATCCGCTCCCCAGTTATTGGCATCATCGCAGACAGCCACTGGACGGTCCGTATATTCGCTATCATTACAGAGGTTATCGCTCTGGAGCATCCGGACCTGGCATCCAGCGGCTTCCAGGTACTGCTTGGTCAACGCTCCGATTCTGGCAGCCACGTCACACTCTCTCAGGTCCACATCCCCATTTCCATCTGTATGGATAGCGCCGCTGTCATATTCCAGGTCATGGCCTGGGTTGATGTATACTTTCATTTTCTTCTCCTTCTTTCTTTTCCCATTCATCAGGAACACCGTCTTCATTTGCATCCACCAGGCTGCGGCCGATGAAGCCTATGGCTGCAATGAAGGACACCCCTGTCAGCGTCTGGATCAGCATGTTCATGGCTGGCAGGTCAACTTTTCCCTGGAAGGCCCATAGCCACACCCATCCAGATAGATAAAGCAAGATACTCCCGATGATCAGCAGCATCAGGACAATTACCAGGGCCCGGGGCAGGCCCCGGACCTTCATGCGGCCCAGGGAGCCCATGAGATTCAGCAGCAGCCCATGCAGCCGTTTCATTTCCGGACCTCTTCCGGCATTTTCAGCACAGCTTCGTGTTTGGCACTCATAATGCCATTTTCTGCAAGCTTTTCATATACTTCATACATTTCCTGCCAGATTTGTTTTTCTTCAACTGTTGGTGGAGTCTTGTTGAATCTTACATACATGTCATTCAGTGATGCTCTTAGAATCAGCTGCATTCCTTTTCGGACTGCCCGCAGTCCGGTTACATACGCAATTACGTAGCCAACTAAACCGCCCACTGCAAGACTTACAACAGTACTCAGCCCTTCGATGACAATATCGTTCACTTTTGGTATTCTCCATATATTGAAAGGTTGTGATTTTATGAAACTCCCGAACGGATTTGGAACCTGCTACAAATTAAGCGGGAACCGCCGCCGTCCTTGGGTCGTTAAAAAGACCATCAACGGAAAACAGAAAACACTAGGGTACTTTGCCACCTACGTGGAAGGACTCAGCCATCTCTTTGCCGTCAACGAAACAGACACAATGCAAGCGGAAATCCCGTTCTCTTCCATCTACAAGCGATGGAAGAAAGAGCACTTCCCGTCCGTCTCTGTTTCTTCCCAGAAGGCTTATGACATTTGCTTTAGACATCTTTCCTCCCTCCATTCCAGGCCATTCGCTGCTCTCAGATACCGAGATCTGCAAGCGGCCGTTGACCAGGTTAAGCAGATTGCTGGATATGCCACACAAAAGAAAGTTAAAGGGTTGCTGGAACAGCTTTACGATTATGCCATCAGATACGACATCGTAACCACGGATTATGCCAGCCGCATTTCCATTGATCCGCATATTCCGGTGCATAAGAAAAAGCCCTTCACCGTCCGGGAACGGAACCGGCTCTGGACTAATATAGAAACTCCCTTTGTGGTTGATGTACTCATTTTGATTTATACCGGCCTCAGATGCGGGGAATATCTCAACATTAAAGCTTCAGATGTTAAGATCAGACAGCGTTGCCTTGTCATCCGAAAAAGTAAAACACGGGCGGGCATCCGGCAGGTCCCCGTCAGCAAAAAGATTTGGCCGTTTGTCCTGGACAGAATCCAGGCATCCCCCTGGCTTTGCCCCTGCCGGAGTTATGATTCTTTCCGCCGCCAGTGGGATAAGGTAATGAAGGCAATGGCTATGCATCATACGCCTCATGAAACCAGGCACACAGCCGCATCCATGCTTGATTCTGCTGGGGTCAATGACACCACCGTCAAAATGATACTTGGTCACGCAAGAAAGGGTGTCACAAAAGCCGTATATACGCATAAAACCTTGGCTGAGCTTAGAAAAGCAGTCGATATTTTGTGAGTTACCAGGTAGTTTCTGGTCCGTTGGGATTCCCTGGTTTCCGGCTTCAGCACTTGCCCTGAAGGGATTGTAATGTGTACTTAACAGGAACCTGAAAATAGTTTGTCAATACCATAAAGTGAGGTAAACTTGACATAAAATTGCTTTTCCAGGTAGCCACCGATGAAATGCCTAGTCACAGTCACACCTACACGCTCGATACAACTAAAAAAGGTGCAAACCAAGACAAAGGGAGTTGGTTTGTCGATGCCGGTACAATCGGCGAAACGGCAACCGGAAAAAGGCGGTCTGTGGATGCCACGGGTAAAAACGTCGCCCACGAAAACCTGCCTCCGATGGTAGCGGCCTATGGGTGGCGGCGTACCGCATAGCCACCGATGAGCTGGCTAAACACAATCACGAAATGGGCGATTGGGTGTGGGCTGTTTCGAATAACTTCAACAGCGGAACTTATGATATTCCAAAGGGAACTAATGGAAATGCCTGTACCTATTCAGATGGGAAAAGCAGACAGCTGGTCTATACCATTTCAGCTGGTAAAAGCACACCGCACAATAACATTCAACCCTCTGTGGCCGCTTATGGCTGGAAAAGAACGGCTTAAGCTGTCCGCTTCCATCCGTATGCGGCAACGCTAAGAGACGTATTATTGTGGGCGGCACTGGAACCGAATTCCATGTGTAAAACATCCGTGTTTGCCGTTGTTCTTTTACTGCTAACTGCGATAGATCCAGTCCATTTACTGCCTACTTGTTTCTGATATTGGAAAGCACCACTTACGGCGGAATCATCGTTTTTATTGGCAACAATGTTCGAGTCTCCTTCCAACAATCTGAACTGCGCATCACCAGTGATTTTCGGCAGTTCATCGGTGGTGAGTTTGTGCATTCTTTCCCCGTATTTTTCCCCGGCCTCGTACGTAAAGCTGCCGAAAGAGTCGCTGCCGGACCCCTGGGCAATCAGCGTGTAGCCAGCGGGCAGGGCTTCCCACGTACCGCCAAACAGCGTGGCCGGGCTGGTGCTGTCGTTGCTCCAGTAGTAACTGCCGACGGGGTGGGCGTCCAGCTTGGCCTGGGTTTTGGCGGCAGTCACCGCCGTGCTGATGGCTTGCTCGTAGGCCGTCTTCTGCTTCGCCAGGGAATCGGCCACCAGTTTCTGAACCCATTCCGTGGTAGGCACCTGTCCGGAATTGTCCCCGCTTGCCGGGGATGAGGAGTAGATAGCTCCCCACTTTGCCGTGCTGGTTCCCAGGCTGCCCTCGCCGTCAGCGTTCGGGACAATTGCTCTAGTGGTCATTTGGATTCACTCTCCTTCCCTTCTTCCTGCTTGTCCCCAGTGGTGGCCGTTTCTTCCGGTTTGTAAGCAATGCATACCGGGTTGACGCACTTCCCGTCCACCAGCTTGTGGGCACAGTACTCACAGCGCTTAGGGAGTTTAAACATTTTCAACCGCCTCCTTGTATGCTTTTTGCAGGTCAGCAAAATCTGCCCGGATGCTCTCCTGGGCTTCTGTATCACCAGTGAGCAGAGCCACTGCCATGGAGTCAGTCAGTTCTTTGACGGCATTGTCATAGTCTGCCTTGAGGCTGGCCTTTTGGTCATCTGCCGTGGGCTCTGCTGGCGGTACATAGGTCCGTTTAGCCTGGGCATCCAGCAGGTTCTGGATGCGGTTACAGTAACCGCTGTAGGTTCCGTTGGGATAGCTCAAAAACTCCCCGTCCACTACGCAGCACTCCTGTGCATCGTCATAGATGACGGATTCCGGGACGGATACAGCCCCGGCGTCCGTTAAAAAATTATCGACGGTGTCCGTGTATGACTTATCCCCGTCGATGATCAATACATTATTTTTTAAAATCTGGAAAACACTCATTTAATCAGTCCTTTCTATCTGCTGATGAGATGCCGGCTCATGGGCATAGTGCCAGCTGTAGCACGGCAGGAAACCACTATCATGGTGTCCCTTGGGATAAAACAACTGAAGCCCCCGGGGTGCCGTATGGATGGTACGACTCAAATAACAATCACGCCGGCATGGAAGGCATACATAGCGACTATGACAATGCCATCGCCAAGACCTCTACTGATGGGAACCACTCTCACAACATCACCATCTCTTCCACTGGTGGGAATGGCGCCCATGAAAACCGTATGCCATATCAGGTGGTTAACTTCTGGCGTCGCACTGCTTAATAGCTGCTGATGAAATGCCTAGTCATAGTCACTCCGCATCCAGCTCTACGACTGGAGCCCACTACCATGGGATGTGGGGCGACGAATCGAAGAACCCCATCGGTATCTACGACTCCAACTATAACCATGCTGGCTCCTCTGGGGCAGACTATAACAATCCCCTGGGCAAGACAACCACGGACGGGGCTCACTCTCACACCGTGACCATAGGTGCTACCGGGGGCAATGGCTCCCACGAGAACAGACAGCCCTACACGGTGGTCAGCTTCTGGCGTAGGACCGCATGATCAAGCCGTGCGCCGCCAGAAATTAACGACTACATAAGGCTGTCTGTTTTCGTGGCTCCCATTCCCGCCAGTAGAAGAGATTGTGATTGTATGAGAGTGGTTACCCGCATAGCTCGTTGTCCCAGTTGAAGCATGACCGGTATTCGCACCTTTCTTGCCGTTGTCCGGGCTTCCGTCAACCGCAAGGTAGAAAGTATGGGCATGATTACCGTCCGTGGAGCAGGATGCAGAGTGACTGTGCGACGGCATTTCATCAGCAGTGAGTTGGTGCTTCACCTCGCCGCCTGTAGCCCCGGCTGTATAGGTATAAGTCACATTGTTTTCCACATAAGATCCGGACCCTATCAGGACTCGTCCAGCTGCGTATTTTTCCCAAGTCGTGCCAGCCCACATGGAGTTGGGATTTTGGCTGCCGGTGGTGGTGTAGAGGGTGCCGACCGGATAGAGAATGTCAATGAGGTCTTTGACGGAACGCTGCTTGACCTGTTTCCAGGATCCATCTGCATTCAGATAATATTCGGGAGTTTGCCCTGCTGCAGGCATGGGGACCATCCCTCTTTGGCCATTTGCAGTATCAGTGCATCCCTTAAAATCAAAGTGGGCATTGATGTCCTTTAAATGGCTCTGGAACTCAGTTTCGCCTACCGTAGAGGTATCTACGATATGGACGGAAACAGTTTCCGCATTGCCTACACTGGTATAGATGGAAACTTCCTGGGGCGTCATGGGGGTATCCTTGCTGGGCAGCCAGTCCGTTTTTCCTTCATCGGCATAGCCGTAACAGAACAGGACAGCATCCCCGGTATACCCGTCCCAGCTGTCCCCGGTGTAGTAGGAGGATTCCACTTTCGCCCACAGCCCTACTTCAGAGATGTGGAACCCGGTGGCCAGCGTACTATTTGAGAATTTTCCGAACGCTGCGTACCGGCCTTCCGTTGTGTCTGTATTCTTGATTTTTTTCAGGCTAGTGATGTCACTGGTCAGCTTCTCGTCGACCAGGGCCGTCATGGCACTGATGGTGCTGGTGTCCGTCGGCCTGCTGTCGCCGATGGCCATTTTCGTAAACACCAGAGGGCATTTGTTCACCCGGGACAGGGCAATCAGGTTGAGGCCCTGTTTTGTGGCGACACATTGATGAAATTCAGCCATTGTCTCACTCCTTTTCTGATTAATCGTTATAGTGTCCGTACATGCTCAAATCCTCCTTGAGGGGCATGTACAGCACGGTATCATCCTCCACCGGCAGTGCGTCCAGCTTGCTGTCGGCGGCTATCTTTTCTGCCGTGTGGACGGTACTGGAAAAGCGGAAATTCTTGATGCAGCCATTGAATGGGTCGTGGCCGCAGTCGCCCATCATGATTGTAGATAACACTTTGTACCCACTCTTTTCTTGCGCTGTACCGACCACCTTTCCGTCGTGATAATACGTGACGGTTCCGCTGTCGAACGTGATGGCATTTTTGTGCGGCACCGTCAGAGTCTGGTCAAATACGCCCATTTCTTTAAGATTATCTCCCTTGACTACACTGTAACCTGTGCTTGTCTCATAGCGATATACACTCCCGCCTGACGTAATGAAAGACATAAGTCGTTCGTAGTTGACCTGCTTGTCGTTCAGGGTACAGTCAAATTCGCACGTCCACTGTGGCTTGTTTACCACCCATTCTGCAATGGTCAGACGGTCGGCGGCATCACGGAAGGTCGGGGTGAAACTGGTGGCGTAGGGGCGGGCTTCAATCTGGATGTCGTCGATATAGACTTCGGAATCAGCAGCGATATCTACAAAGTAGCAAGTATTTGATTCTGCAGTGAATTTTCTTGTCACTACTACTCTTTTCCAAACCCCAATTTCAGTTATGACATTAGAGCTGGAATAAGGATAGTTTTGACTAATACTTTGTTCTTCGATCGTTGCATAACAACTTCCGGAAACAACATAGGCCATAAATGAAAACGTTGCCGTTTCTCCTATTCTGCCTATATACTTTTGAAAATAATTTCTTCCGCCATCGCTTGATATTAAATGGATAGCACTCGAATGGTTGTAAGTTTTTGTGGAAGCGATTTCCAGCACTCCGTCAGTCTGCTTATGCCACCCCCTCGTCGACGCATTCGTCACATCAATCACTGACGCCGCCAGATTCGTGGTGGTCGGCTCGCACAGCAGGCCATTGTACATGAACCGTGGCTCATTGACTTTATATGTCCGCCCCCCCAGGACAGCAGTGGAAGCACGGGTGAAGGTGGCGGGGGAACCGACTTTCTGTTTGACGCTGCCATCTCCGCTGACGTAGAAAATCCCGTCCGTAGCACCCACCGGGGCTGCAGCAGCGGGAGACACTGTACTGGTATTGGCGTTCCATACCGTGTTCGCCTTGAGTCCAAGCTCTGTCAGGTGGATGGCATCGTCTTTTATTTCGAATACCGGCGTATCCACGGACCACAGAACAGCCGTCTGCAGCACTTCGTCGTTGGCCAGCAGGCCGCACTCCACGCCCCTGGACGCCATCCGAATTACCGTACCGATGTACTCGGAAGCATCCAGATGGGTCTTGAAGTGGTAGGTGTGGCCCAGGTGGGCCGGCAGGTAAGTATTCACAGCCTCGTCAATTTTCGTGAAATCGCGCGTTCCGCTATCAGGTAAATAAATATCCACCGTATACTCGAATGGATGTTCCACAATCTGCGTGGCAGCCACTGTGGTGAACAGGTTAATCATCCTGGTCAGGAAAGCGGGAGTCACCGTGGGCGGCTTCCCCATTTTGGCCAGTACGGATGCCCGTCTGGTCTCCAGGTCCACACTGGTATTCACATTGATGCCCAACATACGCTCCCAGGCCGCCATGCCCCAGGTAGCCGTTTCCGGGTGGAACTGTTTGGCTACGTCAATCTGGGCCATCCGCTGACGTTCGTGCTCTTTCTGCAAACTGTCCTGGATGGCTTTGAATTCCGGGCTCAGATATAGAAAAACCGGCAGATACCTTTTCAGGTTTACCGGGTCCGTTCTCAAGAATTGGAAATCTGGTGTTTTCACAGGAACACCACCTCTTTCACATGAGGAATCTGGTCATCCGTAATACTGATGTTCCCGTTACTGTCGTTGATCAAAAGCCCGCTGTAGTCATCGACTCCCGTTTTTTCATCGGTCAGGATCATATTCCCGACTTTGGCATAAGAGATCGTGGTCCCGTTGAAGTTCCGGCTCACGAAATATTTGTTTAGCATGGTCTTGATGTAGTCTGCATCTCCGCTGCCGCTGGTTACAGTTAACTTAATGGTAAGGTCGAATAGGCTAGGCGATACCACCGTCACTTCTGAACCGATGGGCCGTACGCTTTCAATTTTAGCAATCACCTGATTCAGCAGATTCATGGAAGCCGGTTCCCCATTAGCATCTGTTACCAGAACTTTTACTGTCCCTGGGCCTTTCCAGATGGGTAGCACTTTTACATGACCAACTCCGGGGATACTGGAGGCCCATTCAATATAGTCATTCACATTCCCGCTGGTTGCCGGCTGGGTTACGTGGAAGTGGAATCGGTCATACAAGTCTTCATCGTTTTCAGTGTCGAATCCGTCGGCCATGGCTTCCGGATTGTTCACCGACGTGATGCCAGGGATGCTCATGGGAATTACTGTGATGGTGTTCGCCGCTACGTTCCCCACCGTACCTGTCTCTGTACACTTGACAGGGATGGTGGCTTCGTTCTTCACCGCGGTAGTAGTAGTAGTAGTAGTAGTAAAAGTTACCCCTGCTTCCGTCTGGAACAGCGTGCCCACAGGGATGGTTCCTGTTCCTTTCACAAGGACATTCCCCACGGCTGCTGTAGCCTCTTTCCGTTCTACCCCGTGGTCAGCCGCAATCAGCGTCAGGTAGTCACCACTGGCCGTTTCGGCAAAAGCTGACTTGTACATTTCTTCCCGTTCCACTTCCTGTTTGTAGAATTCTATGGAGTTGGAAGCCAATACATCATTGGCAAAGGTCCCTTCATAGGTACTGATCCTGTCACCGGTATTCTTCTGCAGCCGTTTCAGTATGGTCTCCTGGCTTTCTGCTTCATACACTTACACTCACCTCCCCGTAAATGGTCGTCAGGCTGATATCTACGGTTAGCTTCTCACGCTCTGCCGTAAACTCAATGCTGTCGATGCTCTTGATATAGGGATTCACCATCAGACATTCGATGATGATCCGCTTCATTTCACTGTACCGTTCCTGGACACCCATAACCTTGCTGATGAAAGGTCGGATTTCCAGTCCATACTGCCAGCTGTAAGCCAGATACCGGAAACGCTCTGTGCTCAGGGCCTTGTAGATCCAGATTTTCAAAGCATCATTCCCAGTGACGATGATGTGCTGCCCGTTCTTGTCGTATCGGAAATCATGCTTCTCAAAGTCATAATCCATTTCCCTGGGGATATCCAGATTTTCTTCAAAATCCGTTTCTGCACTGGTTCCCGTAAAAGGATATTCGTCGCTCATAGTTGTCACCCCCTACAGTTTCACCAGGCTGTCCGCTATGATATACAGCTGGTTTTCTTGTCCGCCTACTGGGATTACAGCCACCAGGGTACCCGGCTGCAGGGTGTCCGTCCAGGTTTCGTCATTATCAATGGGATGGTTATGGCTTTCGTAGGCCGGCATACCGGACCCGCCTCCTTTGTAGCTGGTTTCACCAACCACATGCCGGGTATAATTCGGCAGCAGATATCGACTGATGTACAGATCCTTTGACTCCAGGAGGATATTATTCATACGGACAGTTAGACTGGGCGGCGGAGTAACTACAATGCCCACCTGGGTACCCATGGGCTGTGCACCGACAGCAATTCCATGCATCACATCAACAACCTGGGCCATGGATTGGGCGGCAGATGGGATTTCAGCCATGGTTACACCTTCCTTTCTCCGTCAGACAGTTCCTGTTTATCCATCAGGTTTTCAAATTCAATTTCCAGCTTCATGGTGTGGGTACCATTTTCAAAGGTATGGCTGTCTGACTTGATCCAGAACTTTCCAGTCATTTCCGGCAGGATATCACTGATTTTGATGGAGTAGGATGCCTTTGCCCGGTAGTCTCCCAGCATTTCCAGGATGCCAGTCCGGTCAGGACCATGGAAAATTTTAGTTAGCTGGTCTTTCATGGCCTTGTTGGGATTCTGTTTATAGACAGCCTGAACCATGGAATATTTCTGGATGGAATCATCCTTTGATTCGTAGCCGGTCACATTTCCCTGCTGATCCGTGAGCATGATTTTGTTAACGACCTTTTCGATGGATTCCTTGTAGCGGCTGTTCATAATGTTGGTGTACTGGTTGGCTTCAAAGTTCTCAATAAGTGCGCCCTTCCGGATCACATCCAGTTTGTCTCCATTCATGATTGCCTGGAAGACAGCATCCGGATCATCTTTCCCTTTGTTGGCATTTATTTTGGCCGCTGCTTCCGTATATGCCATCATGATAATCTGGTACCCTGTTTTATTCTGGGCAATGAAGGATACCGAAATTCCTGTTTCAGCCAGGTTGCCGACCTTGATGCCCATCTCCTGGCATACAGAACGGGCAATGTCTTCCGCTTTAATATTGGAAAACTTGCGGGTGGTCCTGGACCGGGTCAGGATGAACAGATTGTCGTAGCACAGGACTCTGACGGCAGAAGCCTGGACGTTTTTCTCGACGCTGTACACATTCCCCTGGAACTGCAGGTTTCCTTCTTCGTCATAACCATAGATTGTTTCTCCACAGTTGATGACATAGTTGGGCAGATTGGGGTCCCGGCCATCTTGAGCGTAGGTGAACTGCAACCGCCGGGCAACCTGCAGCCGGGACCCTTCCCAGGTGATTTTTCCCATGGTCAAAGTAGACAAATCATCCATGGATTCCGTCGTTTTCGTTGTCTTTTTCCCGTTCCGGTCCGTAGTGGTCTCCGTCTTAACGGATTTATGCTTGATGATCATAGTTTCTTCCCTACCATTCGGCCAATCCGGCCGGCATTGTTAATGACCAAGGATCCCAGATTATTGCTTTTGGCTACCCTTCGCCAGTGGTTGTAATCCCCATAGGCTTTCTTGGTAGCATCTAAGAAATCCCCTGCCTTCTTCTGCCAGGTCACTTTTTTCGGCGTATCCCCTTCCGGACGTTTTTTCAGACCGGTTTTTTCGTCCACTGGTTTGTTGTTGTTGGCACTGGGGATATTCAGATCCTTGTATTCGGTAAAGCTCAGTTCATAGTAGATATCCCGGGTACCGTCCTTCTCAAAGTAGTTGAAAGACATCAGCCCCATCATCAGATTGACGGGGCTGTCTGTAATGATCACCCGGACCGGCTTCCGGGCTTCCTTCACTTTGGTGAAGTATTCCACCAGCTCAGTGGGGCTTTTTGTATCATCCACCGTAAAGGGGTATCCATGGTTCAGATCCGGAAAAAAGCTGGAAAACGTCAGAGTCCTAGCTTTGGGCATCCCGAAGATAATGGCTTCTCCCACACGGGTAATATCCACTACCTTGTTTTTCTGTCCCCCAGTCATCTGGTACTTTTCTGGCGTAACCGGAATGATGACTTCTCCGAACTGTTCCGACTTCACCAGGATCTGCCTCCTAGTATTGACGAAATTCATTCCGTTGAAGAAGGCAGACAACACATTAAGAGCTGTTCCGAATGTGGTCATGCGTATCCACCTCCATAATTCTGCTGGCCCTGCATGATCAGCTGAGCCAATTCATAGGCAATCTGCTGGATATCGCTTTCCTGTCGGACAATAAAAGTATTTCCGCTGATGGTTACAGTAGGTGCACCAGCAGGGGCGGCTTTGGAAAACTGTTTTTCCAGCATCCTTTCCGTAGTGGCATGGGGATAAATCCGGGAACCGCCTGGCAGGTCGATTATTTCCCCGCCGTGTTCGTTGACTTCCGTCAAGCCTCCGGCATAGTACTCAGATCCGGTAGCATTATGGTCCCACCATTTGCCCAGGGACGTCCCTGCAAACCAGCTCTGAGCACCGGCAAGGGCTCCGGACGCTTTGGCACCGATATCAGCCCAGGCGCTGGCAGCTGATTCTTTGATATCTGCCCAGATGCCAGCAGCTCTGCTTTTCAGTCCTTCCAGGGCGCCTTCAATGGTACCAATGGCATTATCCACATAACCGCCCCATTCGCTGGTGGTATCAGATACGGACTGAGCAATGTTTTCCCAGGCATTGCTCATAGATGTCTGCATTTCGCTGGCCTGGGTACCAATGCTTTCGCCCAGTTCCCCCATAGCCGTTCCAATGCCAGACAGCTTTTGCTGAGCAGTTTGCTTCATATTTTCCCAGTCCTGGTTGAACCGGTCTGCCATGCCGTCCATGGAATTTCCCCAGTCATCCATAGCACTGGGTGCGTCACTGCTAAATAGCCAGTTCTTGAAGTTGGCCGTATCAGTCTGGAACCGGGAGGCTATATCCTGGCCATTGCCCATGGTGTCACCATTGACGCCACCGTTCGTGCCCAGCCGGTCATCATAGGATGGCTGCAGGTACATTTCAGAACCAGCAGAACTCCGCTGAGAAGACCATGCCGGGTCCTGGATGGCCTGGTTGATAGCATCACCTACAGCGAAGCCCACAACAGTGCCCGCCGGGCCACCGATAGCCGTACCCAGGGCAACCGCCCCCGTTTGCACAGCACCACCAATTCCCACCCGGGTCTTTGCGTCTTTGCCTTCTGTCTTGACTACATCATAGGCCGTTTTCACTCCGGTCAGGATGGCCGGAAGATATCGGACAAAAGTGGCAGCCGCTGCAGCCCCACCAGATTTCTTTCCGCCGCCGGGGACCGGCACGGTGCCCCCTCCGGCAGAACCGGAAACAGTACCATTGACCACCACATTCCGGGCGTTGACCACCATGTCATTCATGCCAACACCTGTACCGGAAGCTCCCCCTGCCGTACCAGTATTTTTGAACAAGCCATTGAACTTCTTCAGCAGCCCAATTAGTTTCACCAATCCAAAAGCCAGCGTGCCACCAGCCAGCACAGAACCCATCCCATCCAGCTGGACGAATTTGTCAATGAGCTGCTGCACAGCGTTTTTGGCCACATCCACCAAATCTCTGAATTGGAATCCATCTTCCAGGCTTTTGGTGAATTTTCGCAGGTCGATAGTAGCCGCATCCACGAATTCTTTCATTCCGCTGCCGGGTCCCTGGCTCATAATGCCCAGCTGCACCGCTTCCCAGGCAGACTGCAGCCCTTTAATGGATCCCCAGAGATTGGATGTGGAAATGTTTTTCATATTTTTTGCTGCGCCCTGGGAATGATCAATGGCTGTCTCCAGTTTCTTCCAATCTGATTCATTGGCATTCATGATAGCCAGGAACCCGGAAATGGCATCTTCTCCAGCCAGTTGTTTGGCCAGCCTGGTCTGATCCATTTTGCTGAGCCCCTTGAAGTCTTTCCGCAGCTCTTTCATGATGGACCGCAGGCTTTTCACCTTTCCGGCAGAATCCGTCATAGAAAAGCCCAGTTCCGCCATGGCAGAGCTGGATTCTTTGGTGGGTGCAGCCATACGGGTAAACATGGATCGCAGAGCAGTTCCGGCCTTTTCTGCCTTGATGCCGCTGTTTGCCATGAGCCCGATAGCCAGAGCCGTGTCTTCGATGTTGAAACCTAAAGTACCGGCCAACGGGGCCACATACTTGAAGGTATAGCCCATCATGCCCACATTGGTATTTGAGTTGGTGGCTGCCTGTGCCAGTACATCAGCAAAATGCCCGGCATCTTTCGCCTGGAGTTTGAAAGCGCTCAAAGCATCCGTCACAATGTCGGATACCTGCCCCAGATCTTCTCCGGAAGCCGCAGCCAGAGACATGATCCCGGAAATGCCGTTCAGCATATCTTCAGTTTTCCACCCAGCCATAGCCATGTATTCCATGGCTTTCCCGGATTCTGTTGCCGTGAACTGAGTCATCATGCCCTGTTCTTTGGCTTTTGCCGTCAATCTGGCAAATTCATCGTCAGTGGCTCCGGCAATAGCCTTTACCCGGCTCATCTGGTGAGTAAAATCCGTATAAACCCGCAGAGTATCGGCTACGCCATACCCGATGCCGGCGAATCCTACCAGCTGAGTCGGCAGCCCGGACAGGAACCCGGAAGTCGCATTGGACAGTTTGCCTTTAATGTTCCCCAGCGGGCCGGGAATCTGCTGCTGGATACCCACCCGGATGCTGTGTGTTTTGGTGGTCAATGCCTTGATTTCATTGGCCACCTTTTTCACAGTGCCGGTAGCGGAATCATTGGTCTTGATGGTCGCTGTGTAAGTCCCCTTCAGGCCTTCCAGGGATTTTTTTGCCTTATCTGCTTTGGCGGCTGCCGAAAGAGCAGACCGCCCCATCTTTTCCATGGCGCTGCCGGTTTTATCGACAGATCCACTGGCGCCTTCCAGTGTGCTGGCAAAGGATTTCATGCCGCTTTTGGCTTTATCTACTACCGCGGTGAATTTATCCTTCAGTTCCAGTGTGGCGCTTAACTTGTAGTCGGCCATAAGCGAGGCATCCTCCCTTCTGCAATCGCCATTGTTCTTTCTCTCTGTTCCTTCTTTTCCTGTTCTACAGCGGCCCAACAAAACAGTTTTTCTGTTTTAGACAGGGAAAAGAAATAGTCCAAAGGGTGACCATGGAGGACCAGATAAGCAGCAGCTGCTGCCTCCCAGTCCTCTCTGATCAGTTTTTTACTTCTTCATGGATGACTGCTTCGATCTTTTCTCCATAGCCCGCTTTGGCCATGATGGATTTCACGATTGCCACCACTTCACCGGGTTCAAAGAGTTTGTCCACGATATCCGTAGGCTCCACGCAGCCATAAGCCTGCTGCAGGGAATGGTCTTTCAGAGATGGAGCCACACACAGGTTGTAGAGCGTATATTCGTCAGATCCGGTTTCCAAATCCAGTGCCTCCGCCACAAATGCTTTGGTAGGCTTTTTGACGGTAATAGTCCCGATGGAAGTTGCCAGATCATACCGTTCTTCCTTTTTCTTTTCGATTTCTTCCCTGCGGGAAATCAGTTCTTCAATGGATACAGCCATGATTCATCCTCCTAGTCAAAAAGAACTGAGCCAGCAGCACAGCCGGCTCAGTATGATATTCATTCCACAGTTTCCAGGAACTGGGCATCCTGCGGGGTAAAACCAAAGGGAAATTCCTTTTCCACGACTTTGCCCTTTTCGAAGCCCATCAGCAGCAGTTCGTTGAACCATACATTGTCGATGCTGACTCGTTCCTTCTGTCCGTCAATGGCATCCGGATCATCAATCAGCCCGGTCATCTGGAACCGGGGATCATGACCGTTCTTCCATTCTTCCAGGACAGCAGCCACATTCCGGTTGATGACGCTCTTGATGGTCATGGAACCTTCCCCTTTCAGACTCACAATCTTGGAGTCTTCGGAGATGTCACAGGTCACATCTTCCCGGTTGGCCGTTACTTTGCATTCGTATTTCTGGATTTCAAAGATCAGTTCACCATTGCACCAGACCTTCCCATAAGATCCGTTCCAGCGCCGGCGGCCTCTGTATTTCACATCATATTCGCTTCTGTTCATCCTTCAGGACCTCCTCAGAACGTAAAGTTGATGATCAGATCTTCCATGGCATTCACCGGTTTCACATTCCCGGTCAGAGCCAGTTTGGTTCCGGTGTTGTACTGGCGGATCTGCATCTTGGTCATCTGGGTAGGATCATCCCCATGGAGTTTTGCATAATTGGACTGGAATTCTTCGTCAATGTCCACGGTGTTATCCCAGTCCTTGTCCAGCACATTGCCCTTGATGCCTTCAAAGTAGACCTTGATGGCTGCGATGAACAGCATCTTGTGGTCATAGTCGTTGATGTACTTGCCCACATAGTACTTCTTGAAGGTATCCCGGATGTCATCGGTCATCATGTCAAGAGCTTCGATGATTTTGATGTACCGGTAATCTTCGCCCTTGTCCGTGGTGAAAGTCACCAGGGAGTTGCAGGCCCGGGCAATCTTGACACCATCCCCGTCCTGTTCGTCCAGCAGCAGCAGCTCCCCTTTATCGATCAGGGTATCGATGTCTTCGTAGACTTCCACGCTTTCCACTTCCGTCAGCTTGAAATAGGTTGCGCTGCGGTCAAGAGCCAGGCCGGCCAGGATGCCGGCAATCCGGGCCGTATACTGGAGAGCCGTGTAAGTCGTATAGACAGCCTTCCCGCTGGAATCGGTATCGGTCTGAACTTTAATATTGTTGGTGCAGAAGTTTACAATGCCTTCATTGTCGGCAGCCTGGTCACTCAGGACAGCTTTGAAGGTCTTCCGCTTGTTGGTCCGCTGGGTCTTGATCCAGCTGGCCAGGTCCTGCTGTTCCTGAGTAGTTGCCGTAGGCGCGCACAGCCAGTTCCATTTGATGCTGGCCAGGATCTTCAGTACATTGGCCTGGGTGTTCTTGGCTCCATCCACAGAGGTCAGCGGCAGGGTATAGACCAGGATCCGCAGGGGAGTCCCCAGCAGACATTTCTTGATCAGATCCACGTTTTCCGGGGTCAGGCCGGAGTCTGGAATGTCAGATACATCCCGGATTACATAATTCTTGATTTCATCCGCACTTTCATTGTGCAGGATCATGGCTACAATGCCACGGGCAGACCGCTTGATAGCCGTAGTAGCCTTGGTACGGAAATTGATAATGACCTGCGGCAGGCCAAATACTTCGGCTTCATTCGCCATTGTCATTCCTCCTTTATTCTTGTTCAGTCAGATCAGCCCCGTTCAGCCGAAGCTCCAGGGACTGCATCAGATCACCACGGATATATCCAACCTCTTCGTCAGTCCAGGCATCCGTAAACTGCAGATCAAAGATGTAATGCAGCACATCATCTACCATGGTCCTTTCTGCGGACAGAATAGTGATGTACCGGTCTCCCACCTGAAGCACGGGCCGGAACAGAGTATCCAGATCATCCCCCACATCAAATACCGCTGACCGGTCCACCCGGCCTTTGGCATCCTTGGGATGGATATAGGTCACATCCACCTGGATAGTCCTGTCCGTGTAGGTTTCGTCCAGCGTCTGGTGGATACTGGTGGTGAATTCCACATAAAAATAAGGTGCATTTTCCGACTTCTCTACATTGTCGAAATGCACCTTACAGTTGGGATATTTGGTTTTCAGTTTGGCCGTTATGGCGGCCTTGATGGATCGCAGAGCAATCAAAGGCATCAGCCTCCCAGCAGTTTCTTGTAAATGGCAGCACAATCAGCCTCAAAAGCTTTTCCAGATTGGAGCATGCCCCGGTGGAGCATTTTTCGGCCTTTTACAAAACCTCCGTTCCGGGTCCGGTGGCCATATTCTACATGGGCTGCATAGTCCACATTGTTATAAATCTGGCACTTGCCTCCAGAAGCCTGGTCATGACCCCATCGTCCACGGAGCAGGCCGGTATCTACCGGAGTGTTGTTCTGCACCCGCCCCTTGATTACTTCCGCCTCCTGGTCCAGGAAGCGGTCAACCACCTCCGGGCCTTTTTCTATAATGGTCTCCAGTTTGTCACTGAATTTGTCAAAGCTGGAAAAGTGGATTCCCATTCAGGTTTCCTCCTTCCGCCTTGCGCTGATTTCCACATGGTCAGGGTAAGGGAAAGCCATGGCTGCATTCAGCTGAAACTGCTGCCCTTCATGGGTAATGGTCAGGATGTCGTTGGGCAGGACCTTAATGTCCGGATCCACGCAAAGCCGAAGATCATTGCTCATGTGGAAAGCCCTAGCTTCCTGGCCGCTTTGCAGTTCCTTGCCATACTGGCTCAGTTTGCAGGGAATATCCTTGTATACATCCTGGAGATCATAGACATCAGCGCCGTCTTCATCCACCGCATTCACCTGCCGGGTTACCGTGACCCGGTCCTTGTACATATACCGTGCCAGCAGTTCCCGGCACCGTGCCCAGGGCGGGATCATTGCGGCCACCTCAGTTTCCGGTACAGATTCAGCCGGGAACGAAGTGCTGCCAGATCACTTTCCAGAATGCTGCCGGCCTGAGAAGCATCGGACACGGCAAACTGGTATTCCGTATCGTCCTGCTTGATGGATTTCAGCGCAGAACGGCCGCCGTTTTCCAGATCATCCATCCACCGGCCGATGATTTCGGCTCCTGTCATACACAGAGCCTGGGGAAAATCATCCCGGTTGCAGTAGTCCAGGACTTCCGCCACGAAATATTTGGCATACAGCAGCAGCCGGGCGGCATCCGCTCCTTCCGCAGGTTTTCCACGGATAGTAGCCACATTGCTCTGAATTTCCGCTTCCGCAGCAGCCGGTTCCAGGAACGTAGTCATAAATATCACCTCATTTCAGGCATGAAAAAAGCACCAGGCATTTCTGCTAGGTGCTTGCTTATTTAGTCTTATTTGGCATCTGGATTAGCGGGTTCATACCGAATTCCATGGTCACCAGGATATTGCTTATCATGGCTTACTTCTTCAGCAAAAATCTCGAAAGGAATTCTTGTTGGAAAGGCATCGCAAGTAAAAATGGGTATGTCATTCTTCCATTTTGCTTTTGTATGGTAATGCTTACAAGTCATACATTTGGCAAATCGAAACATTTCAATACCCCCTTTTCCTGAAAATATCTTACCACTTTTATGCTGTAACTACAACGAATACTTGTTACATATGCAGCCAATGCATCAGCAGCAAACTCATATGCATCTAATATAGATGTACTGCATATCGCTTTGTCTAAGTTTCGTTTATAGAATATCCAAAATTTAGATTTACGATCAAAATCTATAATATCTTGAGTCATTAAATGAGCCCATTCATGTGCTGCAATATATTTTAGAGTTGCTTTTCGTGGTAAAATCCCCCGCTGTATAAACGCTTTGATTACATCATTGGCCAGGCCTTTAGAATTAAAGTAAACAGCATTCAAAATCAAATGTCGCCCATTAACTTCCGCAAAGTCAGAAAATCCTAAATCCAACACACTAATCTTATTTAATCCTCCGTTATTACCATAGGATTCATTTACCTCTTGAAAGTATTTCAAGAAAGGTTCAATCACATCAGCATTTTTTAATGCCTTGGCCTCGAAAGTATTGACCTTCATAACATCTTTCACGTATTTTTTCACACGTTCAACGTCATCAGGTTTTTCCACAGGTAAATACCTTGGATCAGTAAGATTAAAGTGAATAGGATCCTTCAGTTTACTGCCAGAAGCCAGCTTATGTGGAATCTTCTCCCCTTCATACACCTTCACCGTATCTCCGCCATTGCTTTCCGGTGTGATATCCACCAGAACAGCCTTGCCGGCATGAGGATTCTTGGGGAGAGCCTGGGCTTTCACCACATACTTTTCATGCCATTGTTTATAATTCATGTCCGCAGGCACATAGTAGTTCCGGCCTTTTTCGTCCCTGGCAATCCGCTTGCCTTCCTGTTTGTGCCCGTCTTCCGGACCGTACAGGCTGCCAGCTATGGTAGACCGGCAGTTGGGGTGCAGGGGCGGCAAATTATCCCCAGGAGAGGCTTCTTCCACGCTCACGATACGTCCATCATGTTCCCGGCAAATCGGCGTTGTACGGTTGTCCAGGGTGGCAATGAACCGGTAGTAATCCATGCCGGCATCTTTGATGCTTTCCAGTGCAGCGCGGTTCTCTACATAGTTAAGCTCCGTCCGCACCAGCCTGGTGGCGTTTTTCGATGCCACGTTCATGCGCTGGGAGATTCGCTTGGAAACAGCCTCGACAGACTCTCCTCTGTGGACAGCAGTAACCATCTCCTGCTTCAGGGTCTGCCCCAGCAGTTTCTGATTCTTCCAGATCCGCTCCGAGTAATTCTTCCCGCTCCAGCGATCCCGCAGCACGTCTTCCAAGCTTTTGCTGGAAACCACCACACGGGGGGATTTCAGCCCTACCGTCCGTCCAATTTCGTACATGGACTGATAATAGTTGTCCTTGTAGGCATCAGAGAGGAACTTCTTCATGGAAGTACTGGTTTTCTGGCCCAGGCTGTCCAGTTCCATCACCGTATCTGAATACAGCTTGTCCAGCCGGCTGATCCGGCTGCGCATGGCCAGGGTGTTGAGTTCCTTCAGGAGCCCCGTATTCCCGGCATTGATCTGTTTTACATACTCCTGGATAGTGTAGCGCCATTCCCGGAATTCCTGCCCCTGAAGAAGCTTCCTGGCTTCCACCTGGCTCAGGTGATTGTCAGCAGCGAACCGTCCGTAAAGGGCCTGGATATCTTTCTGGATTTCAGCCAGCGACCTGGCATAGTACCGGGCCAGCTCTTTTTCAATGGTCTCCTGGGACTTCTTGTGCCAGGCCCGTTCCCTTGCATCGGCCCGCCTGGCCCAGTACTTTTCGCTGTTCATCCAGAATCACTCCCATCAGCCCAGTTTGTGCTTAATGGCTACCAGGCGCACCTGCTTGGGTTCGTATACCAGGTTCCAGTTGGTTCCATTGGCCAGTTCTTTTCGGGTAGGAGATTCCACGGCAGCGCGGGCCTTGTTGGTCCAGGCAACGCCCCGGGGATGCATGATGAAGGCATGGCGGTTGTACAGGATATTGACGCCAGCACCCAGGTTCGGATCCCGGTCCACTTCCGTCTGCACAAAGTCCACAGGGGTTCCTTCCCCGAAAGCAATGGCCCCCTGGCCAAAGAGATAGGTGGTGTAGACGCCATCCGCTACAGGGCAGCCATCATCCACGATTACCCGGCGGTCCTGGTAGGTATCGAATTCCACAGAGTTGGAATCCCGTTCCGTTACGATCAGGTTCTGTTTCTTCAAGTAGGCTTTGGTAGCGGAATGCATAGCCACAGCCGTCAGCCGGTCCTGGGCGTCTCCCATCAGCTGCAGGCCGTCAATAAAGGCGGAAGCAGAAATGTTGGCCGCTTTGCCGGTACCGCTGGACAGATCCAGCACATGGCTCTTCATAGAAGCAGACGCGAACACACCAGCCAGGATGGCCAGCAGTTCCTTCTGGTACTGGCGAGCCCAATAATCGGCCACCAGGTTTCCAATGGCTGCCATAGGATCAGATCCAGCCAGGGCGCCGGACAGATTGGTAGCGCTCCATGCGTTCTGCCGCATGATGGTGGTGGATACATCCTTGTTGGACGTAATTTTGTTCTGTTCGATTTTCGTGCCTTCCACGATGTTCTGAGCGTCGCCATTCAGATCTTCGAAGAAAGGCATATTGTGAGTCCGGGCCGCTTCACTGGCCAGGGCATCGAATTCCGCAGTCCGCTGGATGATACTGGACTGGAACAGGGCAGAGCGTTCTGCCGTATGGTTGATCACATAAGGGGTAAACAGTTCAGGGACGATAACGTCCGCAAGAGTCGTACCAGGCATAAATCATTCCTCCTTAAATCTTTACCCCGGCCGCGGCGGCCATTTCCCGGGCTTGTTCGGGGTTTTCTCTCAGCATTTGGCCTTGTTTCGTCAGGTTGAATGTCTCTTTGGCAAAGGGATTGTCAACCTGCGGGCCCGTACCGCCATGGGGCTGGTAGGGATTCGTTTTTTCCTGCTTGAACAGGAAAGGCTTTTCTTTCATGAGGGTTTCCACCTGTTCCTTCAGGCCGGAGACTTTTCCGTCTTCTCCCAGGACGATGGCATCACGTTTGATCAGTCCGGAAACAATATCCAGATCCTGGGCAGAATCTCCCAGGGCCAGCTTGATGGCACTGTCCATCTGGAGATCCTTGAACCGCGCGTCCGCGGCTTCCTTCTGTTCCTTGTTGGCTTTCTGGAGCTCTTCGATCTGAGCTTTCAGCTGTTCGTTGTCTCCCACTGCCTTTTTCAGGGTGGTCAGCTGTTTGTCCCGGTCAGCGATCTGGGCCGTCAGGTCCTTATTTTTCTCATTCACTTCGTTGAAACGGGCTTTCGGAATATAAGCCCCGTCCAGGAAGCTTTTCACATGATCTTTGGCAGTTTCCATCTGCTCTTCCGCAATGCCCAGCTGTCTCAGCAATTCTTCAATGTTCATAGATATCTCCTTCCGGTTTTTACCGAGGTTCACCTGCCTCGAGAGGGGATTTCAGCTCATTTCCCGGTTTCCGCAGCAGCGGTTTCCGTCACTCCATAGGCTTTGTTGGTTTCCAGGCATTCCTGGATCATCCGGCAGATTTCATACTCATTCCGGTCTTTGACTTTGGAAATCGGGAAATCCGCTCCAAATTGCTCAATGTAAGCCAGCAGCAGTTTAAGCATTTCCATCACCTCCTTCGTCCTTCAAATCATCATAAGGATCCAGTTTGTCATTCTGGGCTTTCTCTTCAGCTTCCAGCTCTTTTTCTTCATCGGAAACATCTTCTACAAAAGGATGGTTTTTCAAGAGCGTTTTCCGGCTTACGATTCCTTCTGATTTAGCACACATATCCACCAGTTCTGCATCGTTCCGGATGGCCGTCCGGGTCCAGGTCTGGATGATCCCGCCCTGGGTCCGGGACAGGTTCTCTTTTCCATGGAACCGGAGGATAGCTCGGATTAGCTCGTTGAAGCTCAAAGAGAATTCCGTTTCCGTCATACCGGCTTTCAGCTCCAGGAGAGCATACAGGAACTTCATAGCCTCGCCGGAAGTCTTGTCCATGCCCTGCTGCTCCGGATCCACACCCTGTCCCATGCTGAAGATAGCCTTCCGAGTGATTTCCAGCATCTTGTCCCGGGCTTCTACCGGGATATTGATGGTCAGGGTGGATACGTTGCCACCGGAACCAGTACCACCATCTTCCAGGCTGATGGCTTTGTAGTACTTCAGATCTTTCAGGAATTTCCCCAGGTCTTCCCCACCGTAATTGGTCAAGACGAAGATCACTTCCTGGATATCTTCCAGGTCATTGAGGAACCCAGAAAATACCCGGTCATAGCAGTCGATCAGCTTTTTGACCTGGGCCAGGTCGCTGGTGGCATGGCTGTTGTTCTGGAAGGGAATAAATGGTACCCGGCCGAGATCGTGATTAAACACATTGGCATCACCATCCGGCAGGTCGATCAGGAAAGCCCCGGTAGCAAACCGTGCCCAGGGGACTAAACTGTCCAGTCCTTCATCATTCCTTTTCCGATAGGTCTGGCACTGCCGGTCATCCCAGATTTCGTACAGGTCCCACATGTGGCCATCTTCGTCAATATCCTGGTAAGCTCGCAGACAGGCAACCAGACTATGGTCCAAATCAGAAGACCATACCGGGATCACCTCTTCCGAAGGAACCACACCCCAGTGGAATTCACTGTCAGGCCCTTTCCAGTAGTGGACCCAGCCTATCCCGGCATTGCAGGCGTTGACGCATAGTTCCATGCATTTTTTCTTGTAAGCATCTCCTAGATCCATAACAATCTGTTCATTGGCCCCTTCGTCTTTCACATCAAAGAGGGGCGGTGCCGTGAACATGTAAGATGCTTTCTGATTCACCAGCAGCTGGTAAAAAGAAAAAGGAATCCGGTTATCCGCATTCCGCAGCGGGTTCTCCATGGCTGATTCCCCGTTCCTGACTTCCTGCTTCTTCTTTTTGGGAGTATACAGGATATCGTTGTTGACCAGGTAATACCGCCTTGCCGTCATAGCCTGGGCAATGAAAGCAGCATGCCCGGCTGTATATTTTTTGATGAGCTGTTTGGCAGCTTCGATGTTCATAGAATCACCTCAGTATCCTGGCCCGGCCATGAGGCATGCAGGGCTGGAGCCCGTAACGCACCGCATCGATGGCGTGGTTGTTCTTGTCCGGAAAGGCATTAATGAACTGCCCGTCCCGGTTTCTTTCATATTCATAGCCGCTGAATTCCCGCCAGGCATTGGGACAGCGGTTCCGGTCTATATAGATATGTGCCCGGGACTGGAGCCAGTTGATACCGAATCTGACGCTGTCAGGGCCCTTCCTAGCCCCGTTTACATTGGCCCCGTACTCCCGCATCTCATAAATGCTTTTCGGCTCTGCAGAGTCTCCCAGGACTCTCACAGCAGGGTACTTCCGGTTAATCAGTTCCGCTGCATTCCGGTTAGTCAGCTTCTGCTGGTAGATTTCATCGAAAATGTACAGATCTTCGTGCTTAGCGTCGTAGTGCATGGCCACGAATGCCAGAGGGTCCACGGCAAAGCCAAAGTCCAAGCCGAAATATCGGCGATCAAACTGGCTGATCTGTTCCGCTGTCATCGTCATGGCTTCCACATTGTCGAACACAGCCCCACCGGTACCGGTCACTTCTCCCAGGTAAACATGCCTGTAGAGGGTTTCATTCTTCAGCTTTAACTTTTCCGCTTCCAGGAAGAACTGTTCTCCCAGCCATTCCCTGGGAACATCCAGGTAAGAAGAAGTATGGACAATCCGGTCCGGAGTATCCATCAGCACATCCTGGTTCACCCAGGAATCCCTGGATTTTGGCGGGTTGTAGCTATAGAAAACCCAGTATTCTGGCCCGCCCCGGAGCAGGGACCGCAGGGTGGTGTCGATTTCCGAAGGCCCGTTGAATTCCGCCAGCTCTTCGAACCACACAATGCCGAAATAGCCGTTAGAACACTTGATGGATTTCCCTTTGTTCTCTTCATCCAGGCCCCGGAACAGGATTTTTTGCCCAGTAGGCAGATAGGTCAGTTCCAAGGGTGAAAAGGTCTTTTTCCAGTAAGCTGCTACTCCCAGCTGCTGGATGGCCCAGAGCAGCTGTTCATAGATGGAGTTCCGGGCCGTGTTTCCCACCTTCCGGAACGCCACTCCGTTTACATTGGGGTGCTGCATCATCTGAAGGATAATTTCTACAGAGATGAAAGAAGACTTTGTGCTGCCACGTCCACCTTTCAGCCAGTAATGGGTATAATCATGGTGTTTCACCGCCCTATGCAGGCCATAGAAAGACGGAGCCAGAAGGCTGGACAGACTGACATGCGCGGTTTCACTCATGGCTGCCGCCTCCTTCGTCGATATCATCGACAATCACTGGCACAGGAGCGTTTTCCAGCTTCAGCTTGTCGTTATAAATCCCGTAGACCCGGCCCAGCAATTCTGCTGCCTTGTTCCGGTCTCGGGTAGCCACCTTGATGCTCATACGTCTGGCTTCGCTGCACCCGTCTCCGACACCCTCCACCACAATGGTTTCATCTTCCTGCTGGCCTCTCATGACAGAAGTCAGGTATTCCAGCACCTCTGTGGCATCAGCAGTCCGCTGGCTCTTCAATTCGGCCAGCCGGGCGTCAATAGCGGATTTAATCCTAGGTTTTCCTAGGTTCTCCAATCCAATTGCTTCAGCAGTCTTTTTCGAGTACCCTGCCTTCCGTGCTGCTTCCGTAGCATTTCCACCGGTTTCGATGTAATAGTCCACAAATTTGATCTGTTTTTCAGTTAACTTATGAGCCATTACATTTCACCACCTAAACAAAAAAGACGCCCAGGTGGACGTCTTCAATAAGCATATGGAGAAGGGGCCAGGGGCGGCCCCTTTCCTCCCTAGAGGTGTATTCTCAGGAGGCTTTGAGTAGGAAGTGCGGGAGCTCGGCAGATTTCAAGGTCTGCTGCCCCCAAACTTTCACACTACTATTGTACCATGCCAAAAGCGGTATTTCTGTCGATTTCTGTCGAAATGTGTGCCTAAAGAATTTCCCCCTGTTCCTCGCTGGTATCCAATTCCAGGACACCCTGGATGGGAGAAGCCTGTGCCCCATAGACAATACCGGTCAGGATATCCAGTGCCCTGCTGTACTTCCGCCGGCAATAGCTGGTGTCTTCTTCCCCCAGCCGGTTGGCGATCTGGATCCAGGTCAGACGGCGGGTCTTATATCCGCTCTTCCACCGGAGGATCCTGGCATAATCTCCCGGCATCCGATGGAGTCCTTTGGCCACCCGTTCCATCAGCAGCTTTTGGTCATAGAACTTTTTCTTTTTGGTTTCCAGTCTCTCTTCCAGTTCCTCCTGGCGCAGGCAGAAGGATTCTTCCGGACTGGCCTTGGACCCCCCGCCATTTTCACTGTCAGGTCCGTACCGGGTAGTTTTCGGTCCCGGGATAGTATGGAGTGCAGCCGTATCCTGGATGATTTCTTCCTTGAGGATTTCCAGGTTGGCCTGCAGTTCATAGCTGCATTCCAGGGCATATTTGATTCTCTTTCTATATATCTCCTGTACCATCCTGGGGATGCACCTCCTATTCTTTGTCTTCTTTGCCGTATAGATAATCCCGCAGCATCTTGATGCACTGGATGGCTTTGTCCAGGTCCTGTTTTCCGTTTTTGCGGGGATAGCGGTAGAGATACTTTACGGCACAGCCTTCCAGGTAGGCAGCCTGGCCTTCAGATTTCCCCGTCATGATCTGGACAGCTTCGATGGCCTCCCGGCCCCGGAAGGTGTAGTGGTCCGGGTGCCGGATCATGTCTCCCGTTGGCTTCTTCGTTTTGAAATGGAAAGGGCATTGAACCGCAGCTTTTTGGATGGTGTCCCGGAAGATCCGGCAGCGGTAGATGAAGCAGAGCCTCTTGCCGTCCCAGAAGAAATCTTCAAGGTCACAGTAATTATATTTCACACAGCGTTCCTGTTCAGTATTCATCGGATATGGTTCCTCCTCATAAAATCCCGCATGCACTTGTAAGTGCAGAATCGTTTCACCTGGTGATGATAGAAAATCCTCCAGGGCCATTTTCCAGTGGTGCCTTCGAAGTAAGTCAGCTGGCAGTTGGCACACTGGTGGAAAGTACCTACATGGCTCAGCTTGTAGAGTTTCCCGATCATAAACAGTTCAGCTCCTTTGTGATGGCATTTTCCTCATTTTTCAGCCGTTCCCGCAGTTTGCTGATCCGGTCCAGGGCCTGGATCAGTACATCGTGTTTCTGGCTCCTGGTGGAAGATGGATTGAGTTTGACGGACAGGTAGGAAAATTCTGCTTCCGCAGTCCCCAGTTCATTGCTGATGTTCTGAAGCCGTCCCTTCAGTTCTCTCTGTTCTTCGATCATGGCAGTGCCTCCTTTATTTTCCAAACAAAAGGTAAAGGGCCAGAAAGTCCATGGTGATGAACCACAGGACCAGTAGCGTGATGGCTGCCGCGGCCACTATGGGCATCCATTTCCAGAAGCGGTTCATGGCTTCCCTCCTGCTTCCCATTCCCGGTAGAGCCGGAACCAGTCGTTTGCTCCCATGGTTACCTTCCACCCGGTCCCGTTTTTTCGGTGGAATACAGCCGGGATGTTTCCAGTGGTCTTGCCTGCATCCCTGGAAGCCTGGGCCAGGGCATCGTCCAGGTTCAGGTGCTCCACCCGTTTGACCTCGATGTGGATGCCTGGCAAGCCCACCACATCGGCTGCGCCCTCTTCACTGTTTCCACAGTACTGGGCAGATCGCCGGGCCTCATAGCCCTGTGCCCGGCAGAGCCGGACCACTTCCAGCTCTCCGTTCTTGCCTTTCTTTTTTCCGTTGATCAATGGTTTCACCGTCCCTCAGTTTCAATTATCTTCAGCGTCCTCACCAGTTGATGGATGGAAAGGACAACCAACAACTAGTTCACATGGATAATGTAAAGGCCCAAAGCAGCATTTCAGGATTTCATGGGTTTTGCCGTTCAAAATGGGAAAAGCATAATCCCATTCACTGTATTCACAACCTTCGCAGATTTTCTGGTCCATAGTCATTTTCCTCCTGCTAAAATCCGGTGCTGCCGAAGCCTCCGGTTCCCCGGTCCGTTTCGCTGAGTTCATCCACCTGGACCAGTTCTACCGGCACATTAAAAAGCAACTGAGCAATCCGATCTCCATCGTAGATGGCATCATCCTGTATCCAACTGGGGACATCATAGTCTGGGTTTATTTCACGATACAGCATACAAACCTCGCCGCGGTAATCGCCGTCAATGAGTCCCATACCAATAGGACAGACCAGCATTGTTTTTAGCCCCATGCTGGATCTGGCCAGGATGAAGGCATATACGCCTTCCGGCATTTCCAGGGCAAAGCCAAGGGGCGTTTTCGTAGTACATCCGTTGATACCGGGAATGTAATGGAGTTTGCGGCCGGAGTCGTAATACTGGTCTTCTCCCTTTCCGTCAATTCTGGCATAGCAGTCGTAAACAGCAGCTCCCGCCGTTTTCTTTTCCGGCATACGTCCTCCTGGCAGCACTTTGATTTTTACCTTTACCGTCATTACAAGTCCTCCTTTTTGTTAACTTATTTTTTGCCATCAGTTAACACTTTTAAATTTCTGGAAATCACTTTTCAATGTGTCCGTCCAGGTGGATAGGAGAGGGACATGTGTGTGGGGAGATTTCATCCCCACACATGTTCCCCTATCCCACCTAGGACACATATAGGAATGGACAACTCTATATATATATAACTGAGTTGTCCCAGTCGGATAATAATTATTAATTAGTATTATTGTCGTTTTCCAGTGATTCTTGATAGCCATTTGGAACCAAGAACCCATTTGCCATAATGAACTCTTCGTTTCCTTTTAAATATCGCTTTAGCGTTTTAACTGAAATTTTAAGATACTCAGCAACATCTTCTAAATTTGCTTTTCCGCTTTCGTCCACACAGCAATCAAAAGCAGCTGGGATTTGTTCAATACGGTTTTTTCGGTTTTCTGTTTGGGCTTTGTTGCCTTCCTTTCGCCCATCTTCCCGGATGGTTTCGATGCTGCCCTCTTCCGCTGCCATGGCCAGAAGACCGCTGGCATCCGGGGTGTGAATGGGATACTGGAAGAACACATTGACCGGCGGAAATTTGGGGAACTCCCGGAGAGTCCCGTCAATCCGCCAGGCGGTAGAAATGTCATCTGGATCCTGGTTCTTCACCCGCAGCTGGATCATATCCAGCATTGCATCCGGATCCCGGGCAAATACCCCGCTGCCGCTGGCCCGGTCCATGGACTTCTTGAAGCCCTGGTTCCCCTTGCTGTGGTGGTGACAGTAAATCACGGCACAGCCCAGTTCGGTGCAAATCTTGTCGAACTGATTACAGAAATGGGCCATCTGGTCAGCGCTGTTTTCGTCTCCTGTGATGACCTTGTAGATCGGGTCGATGATCACCGCCATGTATTTCTTGTTGGCGGCCCGCATGATTAGCCTGGGGGCCAGCTTGTCCATGGGGATGGCCTTGCCCCGCAGATTCCAGATGTCAATATTCCCCAGGTTGTCTGTAGGCAGCTGGAGCGCCCTATACACGTCACGGAACCGGTGCAGACAGCTGGCCCGGTCCAGTTCCAGGTTCACGTACAATACCCGTCCTTGGGCACAGTCGAAGCTTCCCAGCCATTTCGTTCCGTTGGCGATGGCAATGGTCAGTTCGATCAGGGCAAAGGATTTCCCCGCCTTGCTGGGCCCGGCGATCAGCATCTTGTGCCCCTGTCGAAGTACCCCGCCAATGAGAGGGTCAGCCAGTTCCGGCATATTGTCCCAAACATCCGCCAGGTCCTCTGGATTGGGCAGGTCGTCATTGACAGTCTCGAACCATTCCTTCCATTCCTCCCAGCTCTGCTTCCCGATGTTGGTATCCACCAGGAACTGCTTGTGGTCACCTCGCCAGCACCCGGGGATCCGGGAAAGCCGGGACGGGTTCCGATTCTGCTGGTCGATCTGGAGCCCGTTCTTCTGGCAGACCTTGTACAGGAATTCCACCCGCTGCCGGTATTCCACCATGTCTTTGGCATCAATCCGCACCAGGGCATGGAGACTTTTACCGCCGCTGTAAACCAGGGTGGCTACCGGCAGCTGGAGGATCCGGATGGCCTCGTTCTGCTTTTCCAAGGAGAGAGAATCCGATTCCACTAGGGCATATTTGAAATCCGTCACATCGTCATTTTTGACCCCTTTGTCATCCAGGGGGTTGATCCGGATCCAGACACCGGCGTTGTGGTCATAATCTCCCAGGGCATTGGTGATATCTCCATTGCATTTCTCCAGGGACTTGATGATTTCCCCGGCCGTCCGGTCCCAGTGGCCTGCATTGGCCGGGATGTATTTTCCGGCCCGTTCGTCCTGCTGGGTGGACTCCGTCACATAACAGATCCGGTCGTTGTAGTCGTAAAGAGTGGATAGGAACTTGATCATTTCCTGTACCGGTTTCCAGCTGCTGCCTGGCTCAAAAAACTTCTTGCCTGTCAGCAGGTTGGAATTTACCAAGACACCTTTGTCCGGATCTTCCGTGATCACATCATCCCAGGCCAGTTCCCGGGATTCTTTTTTCTGGCTGCTCCACCCATTGGCTTTGGCCATCTGGGTGATGGTAGCCCCTGTGATAGGGTTGGGATTGCCCCGGAAGCCGCTCCATTTCCGGGCGCATTCTCCTGGGTGGTAGCGCTGAGGATCGTTCTGACTCCACCCGTCCCAGGCCTCCAGGGGAAAGCCTTCCGCCTGGAGACCCATTCCCACCTGCAGCCATTCCTCATAGCTGCAGGCGGCAGGGTCGATGTATGGCAGCAGTTCTATAAGATTGATTCTGCTCATGCTTCAATTCCCTTTTCCGGATTGTAGGTAGCCGGGATGATCCCGTCCGGGATATGCCAGCCGTTTTCACTAATTTGCCCGATCATGCTACTGGCAGCAGCAAAACTCCAGGTCCCCACATGGATGAACCCCTTCCGTTCCAGGAACCGGATCTGTTTCGGTGTGGAAAGGTGGAGCCCTTGTCGTTCCTTTAGCCGGTTAATCAGGAGAGACGCCAGCCCGGCATTGGCCACTTCATCTGCAAAGATGCCGTGGTCCTGCAGGTATTCAATCTGCTTCTGGGAGGCAGGTGCCTTTTCCCAGTCAAAAGTGGGGACATAATCGGACAGGTCTTCGGAAGAAATGCTGATGGCGAACTGGATGGGATCCACCAGCTTCCGTTTCCGGGTACGCATCTCTGCCAGCTTTTTGGCCAAGGCGGCTTCCCGTTGGGCCACGATATCGGTGGCAGCCTTTTCTTCCGCTTCTTCCAGGTCGATGGCTTCCCCCGCTGCTTCTTCCAGGTTGGCCGTCATTTTTTCAGCCACTTCCTGCTTCTTGCAGATCAGGGAGGCCGGACGGCACAGATCGTGGCGGGCGGTGTTCCACAGGAAATCTAGGAGCAACAGTTCCTTCTTCCCCGGAGACAGCCGGGTCCCTCTGCCCACACACTGACAGTACAGGGCCCGGATCTTAGTGGCCCGCAGCATTACCACACAGTCCACGGCCGGGCAGTCCCAACCTTCTGTAAGCAGCATGGCGTTGCAGAGCACGTTGTATTTCCCGGCATCGAAATCCGCCAGGATTTCTGCCCGGTCCTGGCTGTTCCCATTGACTTCCGCCGCCTGGAACCCGTGCCGGTTCAGGATATCCCGGAACTTCTGGGCTGTGGCCACAAGGGGCAGGAACACTACCGTCTTACGGTCCCTGCAGTACTTTTCCATTTCCGTGGCAATCTGTTCCAGGTAAGGTTCCAGTGCATCCCCCAGCTGGCCGGCGGAATAGTCGCCGGCCGACGTCTTCACTCCCTGGATATCCAGGGTAAGGGGGATGGTCAGAGCCTTGATCTTGCACAGATAGCCGTCATGGATGGCCTGAGGCAGGGTGTACTCATAGGCCAGGGAATCGAAATATTCCCCCAGACAGGCCACATTCTGTCTCTCAGGGGTTGCTGTGACTCCCAGGACATCTGCATCTTGGAAATGATTCAGGACCCTTTGGTAGCTTTCTGCCAGGGCATGGTGGGCTTCGTCGATGATGATGGTGCCATATTCATCCTGCCGGAACCTTTCCAGCCGTTTGGGCCGCATGAGGGTCTGGACGCTGCCTACCGTAATTCGGTAGAAGCTGTCCAGGGATGTTTCCGGCCCCTTCTCTTTGGCACACTGGAGGCCCGTGGCGCTGGCAATTTTGTCCTGGGCCTGGTTCAGCAGCTCATCTCGGTGGGCCAGGATGAGCACCTTCTTGCCTTGTTTCACCATATCTTTGGCCACCGTGGCAAAGCATATGGTCTTGCCCGTGCCCGTAGGAAGGACAAGCAGGGTCCGTTTGTGCCCGCTTTTCCACTCGTTTTCCACTGCCTGTACGGCTTCCTTCTGGTACGGCCTGAGATCCATGGCCATTTAGAACGTGCCTGCCTGGAAGGTAGCAGCTGCGGGCGCTGCCGGTGCAGGCTTTTTGATATCCTTGGGATCGATGAAATACTTGATGTCGTTGTATTCCTTGCCGTTGTAGGTCCGGGGCTTCACATGGCACATCCCTGTGGAACCAGGGACGGCCTGCCAGTTCATCCGCAGCGGTTCCCCGTGCTTTTTCTGGCCGATGGCCAGGAAGAAAGAAGCCAGGGCCCATTCCTGGGTGCTGTGGAGGTACAGGTTGTGTGGAATTTCTACCACTGGTTCTTCGTCCTCCGGCTTTTCGTAGACCAATACCTTTAGCTGGGCATTCCAGCAGGCCGGGATCTTGCTTCCGGGTTTCGGATTGTACCGTTTCTTCTCGAAGCCGGCAATCAGGAACCGGTAATCCCCTTCCGGCAGAATGATATAGGGCTTGCTGCCCCCTTCAGCGGTAATGGTGGAATCCCAGTCCAGTTCGTGTTCTTGATTTTGATTGACAACCGTTCCCATATCTTCAAAAGCCATTTTTCATTCCTCCTGTTAACTGTTTTGGTCAATAAATGCTTTGATCTGGGGCCAGGCTCCCAGGATGACGCCTTCTAGGAATTCCTGGTCATAATCCATGATGCTCATGTCTTCCGGATAGTAGCCACGGGCTGCCACGGCCTTCCGAACCTTGTCTTCCGTGATTTTTTCCGTCTTCAGCAGGTCGAACACCTTGCGGATTGTGGCCTGCTTCGGGTCCGCGGCCATGACTTCTTCGGCCTTGACTGCCGGAGGCTGCTGCGGTTTGGCAACTTTTGGCGGTTCCGGCTGCGGTTTCGCAGCAGGGGCAGGAGCCTCCTGGATACCGGCTCCTGGGATGAATCGGGCAATGCTTTCGTATTCGAAAGGCATTTCCATGGGCAGTCCCCAGCGGTTCTTTGCGTCCCAGGTGCTTGCATGCTGGGTGTACATGACCCGTTTGCCCCCTACCCCTTTCTTTTTGCCGTTGTCATCTGCCACCACCATGGTCTTGTAATTGATGAACAGCAGTGCATCCGCCCATTCCTTGACGATGGCAGCCGTCTGGGCCGTGGTCTTTTTGTTCAGCTTCAATTCCCACCGGTCGTAAGCTCCCATTTCGTCCGGCTGTTCAAATTTCCGGATCTGAGCATGGGCGTTCAGCACCACATTGATGCCGGCTTTCACGCTCAGGTTCAGAGCTTCTAGCAGTTTGGCGAATTCTTCCAGCAGCTTCACGTACCCGCTGCCGTAGCCGAAATCTTCGATGCTGCCCTTTTTGTTGACGGCGCATACATGCTGGATGCACAGCTTTTCCGCCCAGTCGGCAGTATCCACCACCACCGTCTTGCAAGGCCGCTCCTGGTTGATCTGACTGATCACAGACAGCAGCATTTCCCAGCTGTTGATGCCCTGGATCCGTTTCACGTCCAGTTGGCTGGTGCTGTCCTCGATATCCAGGAACAGCGGGTCCGGGAACTTGCTGGCAAAGGTGCTTTTTCCGATGCCTTCGGGGCCGTAAACCACAACCTTCTGAGGCCGTTTCAGCACTCCACTGGTAATCTCCATTACAATTCCTCCTTAAAACGCTCCTGCCGTGAATTTCGGCTTGCTGGGGGCAATTCCATCGGTCGTCCCCTTGACCATTCCGTCTTCGATGATGATGCTGCATTCCTCGCCCGTGGATACCCGGGTGGCGATGACCTGGAGCCCCTGGTCCTTCAGCCATGTCCCGAATTCCTGGAGAGTATCCAGATCCATCTGTTCCAACTTGTCCATCAGGACAAAGCCGCATTCCGGGTTCAGCTTCCGGACGATGGCTGTGGCCACCTTCAGCTGTTCTGCCCCGCTCATGCCGTCCCAGGGAATACTGTTGTAGATTAGCTTGCCTTCTTCCACCGACAGCCCCGGCAGGGGGAGATCTGCGCCATCCAGCAAGGCCTGTTTTTTATTCCTGACTTCATCCAGGGCATCCGTCAGCTGGCTGTATTTCAGGCTGTAGCTGTCGGCTTCTTCTTCTGCCTTTTTCTTGTCTTCATTGATCCGGATCTTCTGGTTGATTTCTTCGATATCGGCAATGTTCTTTTCCAGTTCAGCGGTGCTTTCATCCTGGAGATCTTCAGCTGCTTTTCGGGCGGCCAGGCAGTCCTGTTCCGCTTGTTTCAGGGTTGCTTTGGCTTTGTCGAAGGCAATCTGGGCTTCTGTCAGGACCCTGTTGTAATAGGCTTCGTTTTCCCGTTTCCGTTGGTTCTCTCCGTTTTTAGCCAGGATAGCCTGCTGCTGTTTGATCAAGTCGCTGGCACTGATGGGAGTTTCCGGCAGGTTTGGGTAACTGGGCATGTTTTTGGCTGCCTTTTCCTTCATATCTCGGTACCGGCCGATTTCTGTTCGCTGGAAGTACAGCTTCTTTTCCTTCTCTTCCAGGGCGGTCAGCTGGTCCCCTACCCCGATGATTTTCAGCAGGGTGTCCGCTTTTTCTTTGTCGGTGGCAGACAGGAAAGCCGGCAGGTCCAGGGCCAATTTGCTGATAAAGGCATCCAGGAGCCGTTGGCCGGACTTTTTGCCGGTGGCATCCACTACCTTCAGGGTACTGTTAACCCCTTTCCGTTCCACTACCAGGCCGTTGTCCAGCTCGATATGGATGGAAGGCGGCACCAGGGCCCCAGTCCGCTGAGGGACCGACGGCCGGTACTTTTCTCCCCCCAGGCCCCACATGATGGCATCCAGGACGGAAGTCTTGCCCTGGCCGTTCTTTCCGCCGATGATGGTGAGGCCGTTGGCAGAAGGTTCCAGCTTGACCGCCTTCACCCGCTTGACGTTTTCGATTTCCAACGTGTTGATTTTCATACTCTTTCCTCCGTGGTATACTAGAGGTGAATCGGGATAGATTCACCAGGTCCGCCAGCACTGCCATGCTGACGGGCCTCTTTGTTTCCGTTCATCATTGACTTACCCCCAGATTGCCAGGTTGATGGCGACAATAAGCAGGCTGATTGCCCCGAAAAAGCCGATGACCATGCCCTGGAACCGGGGACCCAGGACGTCAAAGCCGTCAGCCAACGTATCAATCAGCATCAGGATCACATCCAGTGCCATCCGCAGCATCAAATACGGCAGCAGGATCATCGTCACCAGGATCGGTGCATTCTTCGGCGTCTTTTTCATCTTCCTCATCCTTTCCATACTCAGGGAATCCGTCTTCCATAGCATCACAAACCCGGACTGCATTGTCCCGAACTGCGTCGAACCGTTTCAGGTCAACCAAGGCAATCCCAGAGGCTGTCATAGGATCGGCGTGCTGAGCCATTTCCATGACTGAATCAAGCAGTCGGTCCACACTGTCCAGGAATTCGTCGGTAATTTTATACGTCATCTTCATGCCTCCCTATTAATTTCCGCAGGTCCATAAACAAGGCATCTGCAATTTTCCACCAGGTTTTTATGCTGAAATTTCCGTAACCATTGAGGACCTTGTTGTAATGATTCTCACAAAGCCCCAGGGACAAGCTGAATTGCCTTTTGGATACGCCCCTTCGTTTCCGGATCTTTTCCAAGTTTTCTATTCCTGTCCGATGTTCTTCCGGGCTGAGATACAGCAGCAGATTTGGTTCTGTTTTAACCAGGTCACTGAGCCGGAGCCCCAGGGCATGGGCCAGTTTGATCAGGTCAGCCGGTTTTGGCTTTTGGATTGCGCCTGCTTCGAACTGCTGTATCCAGCTGGCATCATGACCAACTGCTTCACCGATGTAGGTGCCTGACATGCCATTGGCAAGCCGGTAATATCGGGCATTAGCCCGGATGGTTTCCATCATTGCATCATCCATCACAGTCCCTCCTCTGAAATCGCTGTCAAAAGAGCCAGGGCAGCGGAACGGATTCTTTGGTTCCTTGCCTTTTCGTTGGCCAGCTCAGTCTGAAGCTGGCGGAACTGGTACGGGCTGCACTCTTCCTGGTTCTGTTTGAGTTTGGCCAGGGCATATACGTCCTTTGCCCGGAAACGGACCCCTGGCAGATCTTCAAGCTGAGGCAGGACGTTCCGATTTCGCAAGTCATAAATGGATGAAATCCCAAGATTCAGGATTTCCGCCGCTTCGTCAGCTTTCAGGACCAGCTTTTCCATACAGATCACTCCTTTCTTTTACATCCCATTCTTTCTGGTATAATGACCATGAGAAGGGAGGTGAATAATTTTGAAGCAAGTACAGGATCAATCTTTCTATCATATCCAAAAGGGTTTTCAGCGAATTTCGAATGTTGGAGACATTCTGGAAATCGGAACTACTGAAAATCAATTTCTTGGTTTTTATAGAAGTTTTGATTTGAACAGTCTGCCACCACAAGTTGCTTACAATGAACTTCGCCGCTATTTTCGTGAAGAAATTTTCGAAGAGGTTCGAAAAGAAGAACATCCTGAAGCCCCTTCACGGTATTTTTGTCTTTGGATCATTCCTGACATGCCTCCACTAAAGGAACGTCTCCAATTCTGGATCCCCCAGGTAGTAGGAGATTTGAACCAAACATTTCGGATTCTCCGTCTTTCTTGTACTGGTTACGTTCATTACGCGAATCAGAAGTTTCTGGATTTAGAAAAGTGCAGTTCAATCCAACGTACTCGGGAAAATGCCATCAAGTATTGGAAAGGAGACGATGTGTCAGTTGATTTGCCATCAACTGAAGTTTTGTTTATTGGTCAAGCTAAGGTAACCGAAGTTATTGATCCGTTCGATCCAACACATCAAGGGTAAGTTCTTGGTTCCCTAGATGTCCTATGACAAGCTTTTTGTGAGGAACTATTTTTCCCTCGCTGTCAAGCACTGTTATTCCTGTAGCATCGAAAGTACAAGGGCTAAACGGAGGAACACCGTAAATCCGTTCAAAAAGTTCTTGTTCACGGGTACCGCAGCTCCATTCTGGATGATACAGATAGTAATCAGAATGAGATGTAATTTGTTCAGCCAAAGAATCTAGCTGATGCCTTACATCTTTCAAGGGAACCTTGTATTGCACCAGCACTTTAATTAGGGCGTCTGTCAAGCTAGCCCGCTGGTTACAGTGCATATGTGTATGTGTTTCCACTACCTTAGGAGTACAGTGCACATGTGCACTTGTTCTTGTTTCATTTACTTCATCCATCCTTCCTCCCCCTTTCCATTTGTTGAATTAAAGTCGACAAATTAACCAAAATAAATCATGTCTAATGGCATTTTATACACAGCGGAAATTTTTTGTTGCCATACAGGAGGCACCAGTCCGCTGTGTTTTTCCCATTTGATGAGCCTGTCTTTGCCGATTCCCAGTAATCTAGCAGCCTCAATCAATGTTAATCTAGCATTAACACGAGCTGCCTTTAAACTAATTTTAGGCATTTCAATTCCTCCTTTCTCGACTTATTATAGTCGAATTAAATTCTACAGTCAACATCTTTTTAGAATTTTATTCGATATTTTTCGTCGGCCACTAGACAAAAGTCGAATAAAATTCTAAAATATAGATACAGATATTAAAGAAGGGGATTGATAGTATGTCTACGGAAGAAGCCAAGAAAATGATGGAGCTATTTAGTATTCGACTTTCTTCGTTGCTTAAAGAATCTGGGATGTCTCAAACGGAACTGTCTGAAATGTTGGGAGTTAGTCGTTCAACTGTAAATAAATGGATTATGCAAAAATCTGTCCCTCGTATGGGGTTGATTGAAAAGATGTCTTCTATTTTCGGTGTTCCCAAAAGCTACTTCCTGGAAGAAGCTGCTGAAAACAAACGGGCATACTATCTTGACCCCGAGACCGCCCGGCTGGCTCAGGAAGTAAAAGATGATCCCCGCTATCGTGCCCTTTTCGATGCCACCCGCAAACTATCCCCCGATGCCTTGAAAGAAGTCATGAATTTTATAGCTTATCAATCCAAGAAGGAAGGCCATGACAATGACTAGATACGTACTCGCAGACCTGCCCGTAGGCGTAAGAGGCTTCGTCAAAGAAGACGAAACCGGAGAGCCGGTGTACATCCTCAATGCCCGCCTCACCCGCGAAATGAACCTGGAAACCATCCGGCACGAAGACGACCACGTCCAGAACAACGATCTCCAATCCGAAGAATCCGCCGACGCCATAGAATCCAAACGCCATCGAGTGTAAAAACGAGTCAAACTCGAAAAAGACTCGATGAAACTCAAGTTCCACTTTGAAACAAGTTGAATAGAAAGGATGAAAATCTTGATTAATGAAGTACAAAAAATGCAGGTACTCCTATACCATATGGAAGATACCGACGCAACCATTAACGCCATTGTGCAAAACGATACCTTGTGGATCACTCAGAAAGCAATGGCTGAACTATTTGATGTAACAACTCAAACAATAAGTCGACATTTATCTAATGTTTATCAAGAAGGTGAATTATCAAAAGCAGTAACTTGTACAAAAATTGTACAAGTTCAAATTGAAGGGGACCGCAATGTTAAACGGTCCCAGAGTTATTATAACCTTGACGCCATTATTTCTGTCGGATATCGAGTTAATTCTCACCGGGCCACTCAATTCCGAATCTGGGCCACCAAAGTTCTAAATGAATACATTCGCAAAGGTTTTGTTCTGGATGATGAGCGATTGAAACAAGGCAAAGCTGTATTTGGAAAAGATTACTTCCGGGAACTACTAGAAAGAGTCCGCTCTATCCGTGCCAGTGAGCGGCGCATCTGGCTACAAATTACCGACATTTTCGCTGAATGTTCCATTGATTATGATAAGAATTCCCAAGCCGCCAAAGACTTCTATGCTATGGTTCAGAATAAATTTCATTATGCTATTACCGGACAGACGGCAGCAGAAATCATCTGGCAACGGGCAAATCATAAAAAGGAACATATGGGGTTGACTACCTGGAAAAGCTCGCCAGATGGGCGTATTCTGGTTTCTGATGTGACAGTAGCAAAGAACTATCTATCCCATGACCAGATTCATAAGCTGGAACGATTAGTGAGCGGTTTCTTTGACTATATTGAAGATCTAATTGAACGAGAAAACTCTTTTACTATGACAGAATTCGCCAAATGTGTAGATGATTTCATTAATTTCCGTCGCTATCAAGTGTTACATGACAAGGGGCGTATTTCTAAAAAACAGGCCGATGCCAGAGCAAAAGAAGAATACAAACTTTTCAATCCAAAACAAAAAATCGAATCTGATTTCGACAGGTTAGTAAAGAAGCTGGAAAAGAAATAATTCGTACAGTTGCACGGTCTATTAACTGATTAAAAGAGTAAATAAAAAAATCCCTGCCGGTACCGCAAATACCAGCAGGGACAGCGTAACCACCCTATCCACAAGGGGCTTACTGTATCATTTTACCACAGCCAGCCCCCTGCAATCCAGCAAAGGAGGCTGATTTTATGGAATATACATTCTCTTACCGAGAGAAAAACGGCAGCGTGTGTCTGATCTTGTCGTACAAGGTTGGGCATAGATGGAAACAAAAAACCAAACAAGGCTTCAAGAATCAACGGGAAGCCAGGCGGTATCAGGATACCCTGCTTGCTCAGGTAAAGGAAACAGCCGGGCTGACGGATGATGTGAGGCTGAAAGACATCTCCCTCCGGGATTTCTTCCCCATCTTCGAACGGGATAAAAAATCCATCCTGGCATTTAATACACTGTTAAATTATAAAAATGCAGTCAGCCGCATGGGAGCGGCGGCAGATATCCCGATCCGGGAGCTGAGCAGTGCCGACATTGCCAATGCTCTTCTGCGCCTTCAGGTTAAAGCATCTACCAAGGGCGGGTTTCTGTGCAATATTTCGTCCGTGTTGGAACACGCCAGGAAGATGTATAAAATCATAAACACAAACCCCGCCCGGGGAATCCAGCTGCCGAAGGATAAAACCCCGGTAGTTCTGCGGGCATTTTCCAGAGAGGAACTGTCCAGGCTGCTCAAGCTGCTGGAGCCATGGCCTTTGGGAAGGCTGGTTGTCCTGATCGGTGCTGGAACCGGCATGAGATTCGGGGAAATTGCCGGTCTGCCGTGGGATGCTATAAACTGGCAGAAGCAAACCATCACCGTCCGGCAGCAGCTGTCCAGGACGGCATCCGGGAAAATCGGCATCAAGCAATGCAAAACGATCCGGAGCAACCGGACCATTCCGGCATCCATCGAAGTGCTGGCAGCATTGAGAAAGTGGAAACGGACAACTCCGGAAAATATCTCTGGAACCGTTTTCCCTTTGGACAAAATGGAATCTGCCCATAAGCAGCTGAGCCGGATCATTAGCACCCATTTCCCTGGTCGTTCCGTCCATGCATTGCGCCACACCTTCGCCACCCTGCTCCTATCCGAAACTGGAGACGTTAGTCTTGTGGCACATGTGCTGGGAGATACCGTAGCCACGGTTTCCAACGTGTACCTGAATTACACGGAGGACATTCACCGGGTAGCAGCAAAAGCTATTGCCAATCTCTATTGAAAAATATTTTTGCCGTATTTTTGCCGTCTGAAGGAGAAAGCGCAGTATTACTGGGGTTCTGGACAGAATTCATACTTTCTCCTATAATATCAGTAATATACGGAGGAAGTGTAATAAAATGGATGATTTGCATATACCAACGTCAGCCCTGACGCTGATTCTCATGATTTTCATATCCCTTTCCGCCTTTTTTTCCGCTTCGGAAACGGCCCTGACCGGCTCCAACAAGCTGCGGCTGAAGAACCTGGCCAAAGGCGGCAACAGGAAAGCCCGGCGAGCCCTGCGGTTGCTGGACCATTTCGATGATGCCCTGTCCACCATCCTGATCGGGAACAATGTGGTGAATATCGCCACGGCTTCCCTGGCGGCGGCGGTTTCCACCGCGGCCTTCGGCACCTCCGGTCTGGCCCTGGCCACGGTATTCACCACCATTGTGATCCTGATCTTCGGGGAAATCATCCCCAAAAGCGTGGCCAGCGACGCTCCGGAAAAATATTCCATGGACTGTTCCCGGCTGCTCAGTGTGCTGGTGCTCCTGTTCACCCCCCTGAATTTCCTGTTCCGGATGATGAAGTCCGCCTTCAACCACTGCCTGCGGAAAAAAGTCTCCCACCGGTTCGCCACGGAAGACGAGCTGCTGCTGATGGTGGATGAAGTGGAGCATGGGGGCGGCATCAACAAACAGGACAGCCAGCTGATCAAAAGTGCCATTGAATTCAGCGACATCCGGGTCCGGGAGATCATGACTCCCCGGGTGGACATGGTGGCCATGGATATTTCCGAAGGCAGCGAAGAAGCCCTGAAGCTGTTCAGCAGCCATGGTTTCTCCCGTCTGCCGGTTTTCAAGGATGACTACAGCGAAATCATCGGGATCCTCCACGCCAAGGATTTCCTGGCGGCCTATCTCCAGAATCCCCGCTGCAGTCTGAAGAATCTGATCAAAAAAGCGGCCCTGGTCCATCAGTCCACCAAGATTTCCCGGGTGCTGAAGACCCTCCAGGAAGCCAAGGTGGAAATGGCCATGGTCATGGACAGCTATGGCACCGTACGGGGCCTGGTGACCACGGAAGACATTGTGGAAGAGCTGGTGGGCGAAATCTGGGACGAGCATGACAAGGCGGTTTCTTCCTTCCGGAAGCTGGGCAGGAACCGGTACCTGGTCTCCTGTTCCTCCAATTCCCAGAATGCCAACCTGTTCGACCTGTTCAAATATCTGGATCTGGATATCGACGACTACGGCCTGGAAAACAATTCCATCAGCGGCTGGGTGGTGGATACCCTGGAGACCATACCCAAAAAGGGAGATTCCTTCGACTGCCGGAACCTCCATGTGACGGTGACCCGGGCCAATGAGCACCGGGTCCAGGAAATCATCGTGGAAGTGCGGCCGGAGAAGAAGGAGAAGAGTGAAGAGTGACAGGGCTGTCAATGGTCAAGGGTCAATTGTCAATGGCCGATGGAAGCCAGCTTTACTGGCTTGGAAAATAACAATTCCTGTATCAGAAAAGGATGTGCTGCTATGGAAAACCGTATTCTTGTTGTAGTGGATATGCAGAATGATTTTGTGGGCGGAAGCCTGGGGTCGGAGGCGGCCCAAGACATTACCCTGAATGTGCTGAAAAAGGTGGCCAATTTCCCCGGCCGGGTGATCTTTACCCAGGATACCCATGGAGAGGATTACCTGGAAACCCAGGAAGGCCGCCGGCTGCCGGTGAAGCACTGCATCAAGGGCACCCCCGGATGGCGGCTGATCCCGGCCCTGGAAAAGCTCCAGCAGGAACATCACTGGCCGGTGATCCAGAAGCCCTCCTTCGGTTCGGTGACCCTGGCGGAAGACCTGAAGGAACTGCACCGGAAACAGCCCATCCAGAGCATCGAACTGATCGGGCTGTGCACGGACATCTGTGTAGTGAGCAATGCCCTGCTGCTGAAAGCGGCCCTGCCGGAAGTGGAGATCCGGGTGGACAGCCGCTGCTGCGCCGGCGTAACGGAAGAAAGCCACCAGGCGGCCCTGGAGACCATGAGGAGCTGTCAGGTGGTTGTGGAGTAAAAAAAAGGTTGTTGCACGTCCTGTGCAACAACCCCTTTTTTACAGCACTTTCACCAATTCCTCGTTGCTTCTCCGTTCGTTGTGGAGATGGGCGGCGTGGACTCCTTCTGCGGCGTAGCCCAGGGGCAACAGCAGCAGGGGCACTTCCTTCAGATCCAGGCCGAAGGCATCGGCGGTCTGGGACACCGGGAAATAGTTCACCCAGCAGGAGCCGATGCCCAGTTCCCAGGCTTCCAGCATCATATGGGTGGCCACGATGCTGGCATCCTGTTCCCCGGCCCGGATGCTGTGTTCAAAGGGGTTCACCCATTCCTCGTCCTTCCGGACGGTGACCATGAGCACCACCGGTGCATTGAAGGCGCACCGGGTCAGTCCCCGGATTTTTTCCAGGGCTTCCGGACTCTGGAGCACGTACACCCGGTAGGGCTGGTAGTTGTGGCCAGTGGGAGCGATCCGTCCCGCTTCCAGGATGGCCTCCATTTTTTCCTTTTCAATGGGTTTGTCGCTGAATTTCCGTACAGAATATCTGGCCTTGGCCAGGTCCATGAATGTCATTTGTATGCACACCTTTCCTGTTTGATTGCTTTAGGAGCTGCTGCACAGGCAGCAGCCTCTGTCTCTGGTCCCTTGTCTCCGGCCGTTGACCGTTGACAGCTGACCGTTAACGGTGCTGTTGCCCATGCAACAGCACGGCTTACCAGCTCAATACTTCCGGCTCCCCTTCAGTAATCAGCAGGGTATGTTCCCACTGGGCGCTGTCTTTGCCGTCGGCAGTGTGGACGGTCCAGCCGTTCACTTCATCGATCCACAGTTCCGGAGTGCCGGCGTTGATCATGGGCTCGATGGTGATCACCATGCCGGGCACCAGCAGCATGCCGGTTTTCCGTTTCCCCACATGGGACACAAAGGGATCTTCATGCATTTCCAGCCCTACCCCGTGGCCGCCGAATTCCCGGACCACGCTGCAGCCGTGTTTCTGGGCAAAGCTCTGGATGGCTGCTCCGATGTCCCCCAGGGTGTTCTTCCAGCCCACGGCGTTTTCCATGCCCCGCTTCAGGCATTCTTTGGTGATGCCCACCAGATTCTTCCGTTCCGCAGGCACCCGGCCCAGCATGAACATCCGGGAAGCATCCCCCACGTACCCTTCATAAATGGTGGTGGCGTCCACATTGACGATATCCCCGCTTTTCAGCACCTGATGGGGATCCGGGATGCCGTGGCAGATTACGTCATTGACGGAAGTGCACACGGATTTGGGAAAGCCCTCATAGTTCAGGCAGGCGGGAATGGCCTTCAGCTTCAGGGTGGTGTCGTAGACGATGGTGTTGATGTCATCGGTGGTCATCCCCACTTTGATGTTCTTTTCCACCGCATCCAGCACTGCGGAATTGACCTTGCCGGCTTTCCGGATCCCTTCGATCTGTTCCGGGGTCTTGATCATGTCCATCCGGGGCACTTCGTACCCTTTGGCGGCGTACTCCATGAGTTTCAGTTTCAGTTCACTTCTGTCCAAGCTGCATCCTCCTTTGCCCAGGGAAAGTTCCCCTGTGCTATTCTATTTTCTGATGAAATACGATATAATAAAGTTTTGCTGTCGGGTCCGGCTGAAGCCGTCAACCCGATGAATCATTATAACACAAATTTTACGGTTTTTTCCTCTGTTTGTTTCGAAATTGTTTAACCCTGCCTTTTATACTGTAGGAAAAGAGAGGGGTCCTGCCCCCAAGAAAGGATGACATCTATGGATCTGTTCCTGAACATGGTCCGGGGTTTCTGCATGGCCCTGGCCGACAGCGTCCCCGGGGTATCCGGCGGCACCATTGCCTTTGTGCTGGGCTTTTACGACGAATTCATCGGTTCCCTGTATGTGCTCACCCACGGCAACCGGGAACTGAAACGGGAGGGCATCCGTTTCCTGGCCAAGCTGGGCATGGGCTGGGTCATCGGCATGGGTTCTTCGGTGCTGGTGATCTCCAGTCTTTTCACCAGCCGGATCTATGAACTGAGTTCCCTGTTCCTGGGTTTTTCCATTTTTTCCCTTCCTCTGATTATCCGGGAAGAGAAGGAATGCCTTCGCCGGGTAAGCCGGCTCCTGTTCCTGGTGCTGGGGATCGTGCTGGTGCTGGTGATCGCGGCGGTGAACCCCACCGGCGGCCAGGGGACCAATGTGGAAATCGCCCACCTGACCCCTCTCCTGGGAGGATACATCTTCGTCTGTGCCATGATCGCTATCTGCGCCATGGTGCTGCCGGGGATCTCCGGTTCCACCATGCTGCTGATCTTCGGGCTGTATGTGCCCATCATCAGCGCCATCAAGGAATTCCTCCATATGAACCTGTCCTATTTCCCGGTGCTGTGCGTTTTCGGCTTCGGGGTGCTCACCGGGATCGTGGGGATCATCAAGCTGGTGAAAAATGCCCTGGACAACCACCGGGCAGCCATGGTGTACTTCATCCTGGGGCTGATGATCGGTTCCCTGTATGCCATTGCCCAGGGTCCCACCACCCTGAAAGTGCCCCAGCCGGCTCTCACCTGGGAAACCTTCCATATTTTCTGGTTCCTCATGGGCGGAGTGTTCCTGGCCGGACTCAATGGGCTGAAGGCCTTTACAGAAAAGAAGATGCATCCGGACAAGTGAGAAAAGCACCGCTGCGGCGGTGCTTTTTTGTCATCTGTCAATGGCCGAAGGAAATCAATTTTGTAAAAATTGATTTCCTTCGGCCATTGACAGGGTGTGAGAAAAATATTTTCACACACCCTTTTTACCAAATCTGTTGACTCTCATATTAGTGTGTGCTAACATATCTGGTATAAAGATTAGGCTCTATGAATAAATTGTGAAAAGAGGTAGCAGCATGCCCTTATCATTTGCCGACGAAGGCAGGACCTTGGTTGTCCTGCGGGTAGGCGGGTCCCCCAAGGTGCGGACCCATCTGGAAAACCTGGGCATCACCCAGGGCGCGGAGATTTCCATTGTCCAGCACACCCCCAGCGGGCTGATCCTGAACATCCGGGAATCCCGGGTGGCCGTCAGTATGGAAATGGCTGCCAAGATCACCGTACAGTAACAGCAGGAGGTCGTATGATGAACACATTGAAAGACGCCCTGACGGGCAAGGATTACGAAGTGGTGAAACTCCATGGCACGGGAGCCATCAAGCGCCGGATCATGGATATGGGCCTTACCAAGGGCACCCCGGTGCACATCCGGAAAGTGGCTCCTCTGGGAGACCCGGTGGAAATCAACGTGCGGGGCTATGAGCTGTCCCTGCGGAAAGCCGATGCGGAAATGGTGGAAGTGAAGGAACTGTAATTTTTCACCCGTGCATTAGCTTTTTCTAACTATTTTTAAAATCAGTAAACGATGGGAAAGAAGGTAACGATTTATGGAATTCAAGATTGCCCTTGCCGGCAACCCCAATACTGGCAAGACCACCCTGTTCAATGCCCTGACCGGATCCAACCAGTTCGTGGGCAACTGGCCCGGGGTAACAGTTGAAAAAAAAGAAGGGAAACTGATGGGCCATCCGGATGTGATCATCCAGGACCTGCCCGGCATCTACTCTCTTTCCCCCTACACCCTGGAAGAAGTGGTGTCCCGGACCTATCTGGTCAAGGAACGGCCGGACGCCATCCTGAACATCGTGGACGGGACCAACCTGGAACGGAACCTGTACCTGAGCACCCAGCTGGCTGAACTGGGGATCCCCATGGTGATGGCCGTGAACATGATGGACATGGTCCGGAGCAACGGAGACATCATCAACATCGATAAGCTGTCCCAGAAGATGGGCTGTCAGGTGATCGAAATCTCCGCCCGTACGGGAGAAGGCATCAAGGAAGCCGCAGACCTGGCAGCCAAGGTAGCCAAGCACCAGCAGGTAATGGTGGCCAAACATTCCTTCGACGGGCCGGTGGAACACGCTCTGGCCCACATTGAAGAAGCCACCCAGGGAATGCTCCCTGCCCATCAGGAACGGTGGTACGGCATCAAACTGTTCGAACGGGACGAAAAAGTCCGGGCTGCCCTGAAGCTGCCCCAGTCGGTCATCGACCACATTGATGGGGACATCGAAGCGGTGGAACAGGAAATGGATGACGATGCGGAAAGCATCATCACCAACGAACGGTACAAATACATCAGTTCCATCATCCATGAGTGCAACATCAAAAAGAGCAAAGGAAAACTGACCACCTCCGACAAGATTGACAAGATCGTCACCAACCGGTGGCTGGCCCTCCCCATTTTTGCCGCCATCATGTTCCTGGTCTATTATGTATCGGTGACCACCATCGGGACGGACGCCACGGACTGGGTCAATGACACCTTGTTCGGCGACATGATCATCCCTGCCGCCCATGATTTGATGGAAAGCCTGGAAGTGGCTGACTGGCTGGATGGTCTGATCGTGGATGGGATCATTTCCGGCGTAGGCGCCGTGCTGGGCTTTGTACCCCAGATGGTGGTGCTGTTCATTTTCCTGGCCTTCCTGGAAGCCTGCGGCTACATGGCCCGTATCGCTTTCATCCTGGACCGGGCTTTCCGGAAGTTCGGCCTGTCCGGGAAATCCTTCATCCCCATGCTGATCGGCTCCGGCTGCGGCGTGCCCGGGATCATGGCTTCCCGTACCATTGAAAACGAATCTGACCGGCGGATGACCATCATGACCACCACCATGATTCCCTGCTCCGCCAAGATGCCCATCATCGCCCTGATTGCAGGGGCCTACTTCCACGGAGAATGGTGGGTGGCTCCCTCCGCTTACTTTGTGGGGATCTTCTCCATCATCATTTCCGGGATCATCCTGAAAAAGACCAAGCTGTTTGCCGGGGATCCGGCCCCCTTCGTCATGGAACTGCCTCCCTACCATATGCCCACCCTGGGCAACATCGGCCGGAGCGTGTGGGAACGGAGCTCCTCCTTCATCAAGAAGGCCGGTACGGTAATCCTGCTGTCCACCATCCTGGTATGGTTCCTGTCCAGCTTCGGCTGGGATGACGGTGCCTTCACCATGCTGGATGAAGATGCCCTGAACGAAAGTATCCTGGCCTTCATCGGCACCAAAGTGGCCTGGCTCTTCGCGCCTCTGGGCTGGGGTGACTGGAAAGCGGCCGTGGCTGCCTTCACCGGCCTGATTGCCAAGGAAAACCTGGTGGGTACCTTCGGGATCCTGTACGGGCTGGCAGATGCCGCCGAAGACGGCCAGGAATTCTGGGGCACCTTTGCCCAGGAGTTCTCCGTGCTCAGCGCCTACTCCTTCCTGGTGTTCAACCTGCTGTGCGCTCCCTGTGTGGCTGCCATGGGCGCCATCAAACGGGAAATGAACAACGGCCGCTGGACCCTGATCGCCATCGGCTACCAGTGCGGCTTCGCCTACTGCATGGCCCTGCTGTTCTACCAGTTCGGCAGCTTCATTTCCACCGGGGTCTTCACCCTGGGCACGGCAGCCGCCTGTGTGATCCTGGCCATCATGGTTTACCTGCTCTTCCGTCCGGCTCCCAAATACAATGGAGAAATCCAGCTCAAAGACGCGGCGAATGCAGCGGAATAAGGTATAATAATGGGGGCGCAGAATACGCCCCCATTTGGTCAACGGTCAACGGTCAACGGTCAGCGGCCGTTGGAAGGCAGGCCCAAAGGCCTGTCTTTGCATAAAAAGGAGAATTGATTATGGGTACTTTTGTTGTGGGACTGGTGCTCTTCCTCATTGTGGCGGCGGTGATCCGCAAGATGATCAAAGATCACAAGGCAGGAAAAAGTTCCTGCGGCTGCGACTGCGGAAGCTGCGGCATGTGTCATGGGAAGAAATAAAAAAAGGGGATGTGAAAATCATTTTTTCACATCCCCTTTTTTTATTTCACCCCCAGACTCTTCACCCAGTCCTTCACCTGGCTGTCCTGGAGGGTGCCGGTGAAGCAACGACCCTGGAGCCAGCTGCCTTTGCTGCCGGCCATTTCCTTCAGCTGGTCGGCGCTGCTGCCCATGCCGGAGCTGTAAGCGGTGGCAAAGGGAATCACCGTCTTGCCGGTGAAGTCATTGCTCTTCACGAAGGTATCCATGGGCCAGGCGGCAATGCCCCACCAGATGGGATACCCGACGAATACGGTGTCATAGTCCTGCCAGTTGGCGGGTTTGGCGTTCTTCAGAGCCACGTTCCGCAGTCTGGGGTCATCATGTTCCTGGTAGACCCGGGAACTTTTGTTGTTGTAATCCAGGTCTGCGGTCGTATAGGGATTTTCCAGATCCAGCAGGTACAGATCCCCGCCGGTCTCCCCGGCAATGGCCTTGGCCACCTGTTCCGTCCGGTGAGTATTGGTGTAATAGACCACCAGTACCTTTTTGGCCTTGGCAGGCGCTTTTTCCGCAGCCGCCGTACCCGCTGCCTTGCCCCCGCCATTCTGGGCAGCCTGCTGTCCGCCGCAGGCCGTAACCGCCAGCAGAGACAGAGCCATGCAGACGATGGAAATCGCTTTTTTCCATTTCATGTTGTTTTCCTCCTTGTTCCTCTATGATTTTTCCTGCTGTTTTTTCTCCAGATGGTACAGGAGATAATCCACATTGGTGAGTTTTTCCTGCTCCCGGTAGAAATTGGCCAGAAGTTCCTTCCGGTACTGGCGGAGGCAGCGGCACTGGCACCGGTCACTTTTTTCCTGGAGGATCTTCCGGATGGTCTCTTCCGGACAGCCGGCCGCCTGGAGCACTTCCTGGCTCAGGGTAGTCTTTTTGAGACTTTCCGTCCCCTTCTCCTTCATTTCAGCCTGCCATATTCTGCCGGATCCACCGCTTCGCACCATTCATTGCTGGTGCCTTCTCCAGGCACTTCCAGAGCCAGATGCTGGAAGGCGGAATCCGGAGCCGCCCCGTGCCAGTGCTTCACTTCCGGAGGAATGTTCACCACATCCCCGGCTTTCAGTTCCTGGGCCGGCTTTCCCCATTCCTGGTAATAGCCCCGTCCGGCGGTGACGATGAGGATCTGTCCGCCTCCGTTGGCTGCATGGTGGATGTGCCAATGATTCCGGCAGCCCGGTTCAAAGGTCACCACCGCTGTGACCACCTGCTGGAGGGTCAGCATGTTCAAATAGCTCTTTCCATCAAAATATTGGGCATACCCTGTATTTTCTTTTCCCAGGGCAAAGGGGCTCGTTTTTTCCAGTTCCTGCAGATCCATATGATCGACTCCTTTCCTGTCATGGTTGTATTGTATTCCATCTTCTTACGGATGTATAATGCTTATAACAAGTAGTTGAAAATACATTTTTCCTATTGCAGGAGGAAATCATGGAAATCCGTACCCTGAAATATTTTCTGGCGGTGGCCCGGGAGCAGAACATGACCGAAGCCGCCAATGTACTGTTCGTTACCCAGCCTACCCTGTCCCGGCAGATGGCAGACCTGGAAAAGGAACTGGGAAAGAAGCTCTTTGTCCGGACCAATCGGAGTACCACCCTGACGGAGGAAGGAATGCACCTGCGCCAGCGGGCGGAAGAGATCCTGGCCCTGGTGGACCAGACCAAAGAAGAGATCCGGGAAGACGACATGGACCTTTCCGGCTGCATACGGATCGGTGCCGGAGAAACCCGGGCCATGCACTGGGTCACTGACACCTTCGCCGAACTCCATCAGGAGTATCCCCATCTGACCATCGAGCTGTTCACCAACAACGCAGACGGAGTCCAGGAGCGCCTGGAACACGGACTGCTGGATTTCGGACTGTTCATCGAACCCTTCAACCCGGAAAACTACAACTTCCTCCGTCTCCCGGAACCGGACCAGGTGGGCATCGTTACCAGCCTCCACAGCCCCTGGGCTCACCTGGAAAAAGTGCCCCCCAAAGAGCTCCAGGCCATGCCCCTTCTCATTTCCTCCCGGACCACCCAGAAGACCTTTGATCTTTCCCGCTGGTCCGGTGGCCAGGTAACCCTGGAAACTCTCTGTGTGGCAGGCCGCTTCGACCTGATTGGCAATGCTTCCCTGTTGGTCCGTACCGGTCAGGTAAATGCCCTGGGCCTGGACCATCTGCTGCAGATCGAAACCCAGGGCCTGAAGTTCATCCCTCTGGATCCTCCCCTGTCCGTCGGCAGCCTGGTGGCCTGGAAGAAGTTCCGGCTCCTGTCCCGTTCCAGCCAGGTGTTCCTGGACCGGTTAAAGCAAAAACTTTCTGATTTTTCCCATTGACAAAGGTATATGAAAAGTGTACTATTGAGCTATAAAAAGATAGAATTATTATTAAAATAATTTTATTTTTAAGTTGTTCTATTATAACCTGAAGGAATCTGTCAATCAATTTTCCCAAACAGAGGAGGTACGCGTATGTTATTCACCACCACACAGGAACATGAAGAATTTCGTGCCAAGGTCCGGGGCTTCGCGGAAGCCAAGATCAAACCCATTGCGTTCATGCTGGACAAGGAAAACAAATTCCCTGATGAACAGGTTAAGGAAATGGGCGAACTGGGATGGATGGGCATCCCCTTCCCCAAAGAATATGGCGGTGCCGGGCTGGACTACATCAGCTACGCCATTGCCGTGGAAGAACTGGCCCGGGTGGACGGGGGCGCCGGGGTTATCCTCTCCGCCCATGTATCCCTGGGCTCCTACCCCATCTTCGCTTTCGGCACGGAAGAACAGAAACGGAAATACCTGGTTCCCCTGGCTTCCGGGAAAAAGATCGGGGCTTTCGGCCTGACCGAACCCAATGCCGGGTCTGACGCCGGGGAAACGGAAACCACCGCGGAATTCGATGGTACCCACTGGATTCTCAACGGGAACAAGATCTTCATCACCAACGCCGGCAAAGCCGACACCTATGTGGTGTTCGCCGTGACGGAACCGGGGAAGGGCACCCGGGGCATCAGCGCCTTCATCGTGGAAAAAGGCATGCCCGGGTTCACCTTCGGGGACCATTATGACAAACTGGGGATCCGCTCCTCCGCCACGGCGGAACTGATCTTTAACAATGTGAAGCTGCCCAAGGAAAACCTGCTGGGCAAACGGGGCCAGGGCTTCAAGATTGCCATGGCCACCCTGGACGGGGGCCGGATCGGCATTGCGGCCCAGGCACTGGGGATTGCCCAGGGTGCCTATGAAGCGGCCCTGAACTATTCCAAGGAACGGATCCAGTTCAACGCCCCCATCTGCCAGAACCAGGGTGTTTCCTTCAAGCTGGCGGATATGGCCACCAAGCTCCGGGCCGCCCGGTTCCTGGTGTACAGCGCTGCAGAACTGAAACAGGAACACCAGGATTACGGCATGGAAAGTGCCATGGCCAAAATGTATGCTTCCGATGCGGCAGTTTCCATCACCAATGATGCCCTGCAGATCTTCGGCGGCACCGGCTACCTGAAGGGCATGGATGTGGAACGGTTCTACCGGGATGCCAAGATCACCACCATCTACGAAGGTACCAACGAAATCCAGCGGGTGGTCATCGCCTCCCACATCACCGACAAGATGTCCGTGGCCAAACACGGCGGCGCTCCCAAGCAGAATGCAGCCATCACCGGTGCCCGGAAGAAACAGATCTTCAAGGACGGCACCCCGGAAGAACAGGTGGCAGCCCTGGTGGATGCCCTGAAGGGTGACGGCTATGACTTCACCGTAGGCATCCCTCTGGATACCCCCATCTCCGATGCGGAACGGGTGGTCAGCGCCGGCAAGGGCATCGGCGAAAAGGCCAACATGAAACTGATCGAAGACCTGGCCCGTCAGGCCGGGGCAGCCGTAGGTTCCTCCCGTCCTGTGGCGGAAACCCTCCAGTATGTTCCCATTGACCGGTATGTGGGCATGTCCGGCCAGAAGTTCAACGGCAACCTGTACATTGCTTGCGGCATCTCCGGTGCAGTACAGCACCTGAAAGGCATCAAGAACGCCACCACCATCGTGGCCATCAACATCAACGCCGGCGCTCCCATCTTCAAGAACTGCGACTATGGGATCGTGGGCGATGTGAAGGTGATCCTGCCGCTTTTGGCCAAGGCCCTGAACAACGGCCAGCCCAAGAAACCCGCTCCTCCCATGGTCAAGATGAAGAGACCTCTGATCCTGAAAGACATGCCGGAAGGCCGTTATGTCTGCAAGGGCTGCGGTTATGAATACAACCCGGATCTGGGCGACCCGGATGCGGATGTGAAACCGGGAACCAAGTTCCAGGATCTGCCGGAAGACTGGGTATGCCCGCTGTGCAACTCCGCCAAGACTGAATTCGTACCCGTAAAGTGAGAAAAGGAGCATAACTATGGAATGTGTAAGAAAATTAACCAATGACTTATACTGGGTGGGGGCGGATGACCGCCGGCTGGCACTGTTCGAAAACATCCATCCCATTCCCCGGGGCGTTTCCTACAACTCCTATCTGCTGCTGGACGAAAAGACCGTGCTGTTCGACACCGCGGACTGGTCCGTGTGCAAGCAGTTCCTGGAAAACGTGGAAGGGGTCCTGAAGGGCCGGAAACTGGACTACCTGATCATCAACCATGTGGAACCGGACCATGCGGCTTCCATCGAGGAAGTGCTGCTCCGTCACCCGGAAACCACCGTGATCAGCAATGAACAGGCCTTCACCCTGATGGACCAGTTCGGCTATCGGGTGGAAGGAGAAAAACAGATTGTGGTGAAGGAAGGCGACACCCAGAAATTCGGGAAACACACCATCGCCTTTGTGGCCGCTCCCATGGTCCACTGGCCGGAAGCCATGGTTTCCTTCGACTTGACCACCGGTACCCTGTTCTCCGCCGATGCCTTCGGTTCCTTCGGAGCCCTGGGCGGCCGTATCTTCAACGATGAAGTGGATTTCGACCGGGACTGGCTGGATGATGCCCGCCGGTACTACACCAACATCGTGGGCAAATACGGTCCCTTCGTCATGGACCTTTTGGGCAAGGCCAGCCAGCTGGACATCAAGATGATCTGCCCGCTCCACGGGCCGGTATGGCGGAACAACATCAAATACATCGTGGATAAGTACATCCACTGGGCCACCTATGAACCGGAAGAAAAAGGCGTGCTGCTGGTCTATGCCTCCATGTACGGCAACACCGAAAGCACCGCTTCCGTGCTGGCAGCCAAGCTGGCGGAAAAGGGCATGACCAATATCGCCATGTACGATGTATCCAAGACGGACATTTCCTACCTGATCTCCGATGCCTTCAAATACAGCCATCTGGTGCTGGCTTCGGTGACCTACAACCTGGGGATCTATCCCAAGATGCTGAACTTCCTGGAAGACATGAAGGCCCTGAACCTGCAGAAACGGATCGTGGGCATCATCGAAAACGGATCCTGGGCCTGCACTGTAGGCGGACTCATGACGGAATTCCTGGAAAACAACATGAAGGCCATGACCGTCCTTCAGGACGGGGTGACCATCAACTCCCGGATGACCGGAGGCCAGGAACGGAGTATGAATGACCTGGTGGATGGGATTTTGAATTCCATGAAAGAAGCGTAAAAAGAAGGTGCTGCACAAAATGTGCAGCACCTTTTTTGTCAGCTGGCCGTTGACCGGGGCGCGTTCCGCGCCCTCTTTTCTATTCCCCCAACTTCAGGCTGGGATCGGCGTTCAGGTCCAGTTTGGCGAAGTCGTGATGCAGGTACTGGTAATACCCCCGGACTCCGATCATCACCGCGTTGTCGGTGCACAGGATGGGCGTGGGATGGACCAGCTGGGCCCCCACAGCCTGGGCTCCCCGGGCCAAGGCCTCCTGGAGGCATCGGTTGGCGGATACCCCGCCGGCCAGGACGATTTTCTTCAGTCCCGTGGACTGGAGGGCTTCCTGGCTTTTCTTCACCAGCACATCCACAATGGCCTGCTGGAAGGAAGCCGCCACATCTTCCCGGCGAAACCCGCTTTTCCGCTGTTCTTCCGTATGGATATGGTTGATCACGGCACTTTTCAGGCCGCTGAAGCTGAAATCGAAGCATCCGGGCAGGAGGGGCCGGGGAAATTCCACCGCCTGGGGATTCCCGTTCCGGGCCAGCCGCTCGATTTCCGGTCCGCCAGGATAAGGCAACCCCATGAACCGGGCGATTTTGTCAAAGGCCTCTCCGGCTGCATCGTCCCGGGTCTGGCCCAGGAGACAGAAGGTGTTGTAGTCCTCCACCACCAGCAGGGAGGTATGGCCCCCGCTGACCACCAGGGCCAGGAACGGCGGTTTCAGGTCCGGATCCGCCAGGAAATTGGCGAATACATGGCCTTCCAGATGGTTCACCCCGATGAGCGGCTTGCCGCTGCCCAGTGCCAGTCCTTTGGCTGCAGAAAGGCCCACCAGCAGCGCCCCCACCAGCCCCGGTCCGTAGGTCACCGCAATGGCATCCACGTCCTGGAGGGTCATTTCCGCATCGGTGAGGGCCTTGTGGATCACCGGCATCACATGTTCGATATGTTTCCGGGAAGCGATTTCCGGCACCACCCCGCCGAATTTCCGGTGGACCAGGATCTGGGTGGACACCACATTGGACAGCACATCCCGTCCGTTGCGGATCACTGCGGCAGCGGTTTCATCACAGCTGCTTTCGATTCCCAATATATTGATTGCTTTTTCCGTCATAATCTCCTCGTTTCACAGGTCCCGGCGCATGAGCACCGCCGCTTCCCCGTTGTCTCCGTAATAGCCGGGCCGCCGGCCGCATTCCGTAAATCCCAGATGGTCATAGGTCCGCCGGGCCGGGGTGTTCCCCTCCCGGACCTCCAGGGTCATTTCCACGGCCTCCAGCTTCCGGGCTTCCGCCACCATGGCTTCCACCAGGGCCAGCCCCAGCTTTTCTCCCCGCCGCCGGGGATCCACTGCCAGCCGCATCACCTGGGCTTCTCCGGCCACCAGCCAGAAGCCTCCGAAGGCCACCGGCACCCCCTTTTCTTCCAGGGCAATATAATGGCTGAGCCGGCCTTCCAGCTCATCCCCCCAGATGTCTTCCGTCCAGGCTTCCGCAAAAGACCCTGCATCCAGGGGCAGCAGCCAGGACAGATCTTCCCGGACAAGGAGCCTTACCGTCCTTCCGGATGTCTCTTTTCCCATAATTCCTCCGCTTCTGACCGGCGGATGTAGAAGGGGTCCATGCCGAAATAGCTGTGGAGATCCCCGCCGGGCACGTACCGGGCCGCTCCCAGGATGGCCACGGAAGACCCTCTGGGCAGCCGGGCGCTTTCCGGAGCCAGGGTCACCCGGTCACAGGCTTCCGTCCCGGAAACCCGGTGGCATTCTCCCATGAGGATGGCCGGCTGGTCCCCCTCCTGGAGCCGGGCCGCCAGTTCCTTGCCGGGAACGATCTGCACCGGCTCGGTTTCCACCAGATGGTCCCGGTCCCAGACATAGCTGCCCACGTACAGGTTTCCCTTCTGGGCATCCAGCACCGGAGTCAGCCGCACCCCGGCCACCGGCAGGTTGTAGGCGATGACTTCCAGGGTATCCACCGCCGTCAGGGGCAGGTTCAGGGCGTAGGCCATGGCTTCTGCGGTGGCCATGCCGATCCGCAGCCCGGTAAAGGAACCGGGGCCCCGGCTGACGGCGATCAGTTCCAGGTCTTCTTTTTTCACCCGGGCCAGCTTCAGCAGGGTTTCCAGCTGGGGCACCAGCCCTTCTGAATGGGTGAGCCCCACATTCACTTCCAGGCTCCCCAGGATTTTGTTTCCGTCACAGACGGCCACGGAGCATACCCGGGTCGCCGTATCGATTCCCAATGTCAGCACGATTTCAACCTTCCTGGTCCTTCTGGGCCAACAGGGCCCGGACCAACTCTTCATATGGTTTGCCGTGAGGGAGCAGTTCCACCTTGCGGCCTTCTCCTTCACGGGTCAGTTTCAGTTCCAGATTCTCTTCCGGCATGGCATCCGGAAACAGTTCCGCCCATTCGATGAAGGTGACCCCGTCTCCCCCGGCATATTCAGAAAACCCGATGTCTTCCAGTTCTTCCGGCCAGTTGATCCGGTACAGGTCAAAATGCTTCACGTTCAGCGTCTTCCCGTGATACACATTCATCAGAGAAAAAGTGGGAGAGGTCACTTCCTGGGGCGGCACCCCCATGGCCACGGATGCGGCTGTCACCAGACAGGTCTTTCCCGTGCCCAAATCTCCGTTGAGCAGGATCACATCCCCGTTCCGGCACAGGCTCCCCAGTTTCCGTCCCAGGGCTTCCGTAGCCGCTTCATCGGCACAATAGACCGCTTCTGCCATACAAACACCGCCTTCCCGTTCATTGCAATTTATAATTATAGCATAAAAAAGGGTGTGTGAAAAATGCCTTTCACACACCCTTGTCAGCGATCAGCTGTCAACGGCAATAGTCGTATAAATCGTTCCCGCAGGGGCGACAGGCCCGGTCGCCCGCCAAATCAGCAGTTGACCATGTGTTTTGCGGGGCAGCC
>OIWO01000266.1_pt1 | contig 63743 bp, 57 predicted proteins | sample 1587641 | NCBI WGS metagenome assembly OIWO01 (sample SAMEA3888924, study PRJEB22519) | human gut metagenome | biome: human gut; feature: human-associated habitat; material: faeces | place: Denmark | collected 2010
CAGCTAACGGCAACAATCGGTCCGAACTACCTAATAATCTGGCTAATGGCTCTATAAAATAAAGGCACAGAGCAGACAGGATAAGTATGAGCAATGCGGAAAAAGCAATTGCCTGAGTGATATTAATACTTGCTACTTTGCGTTTTCCCTGAGATAAATGAATGGAAGCCACCACCGAAGCTCCCACTCCGAACATCAGTCCGATACCCGCTGCGATCATAAAAAGCGGTGCAGTGATATTTACTGCCGCCAGCGCGTCACTGCCAATTCCTTTTCCTACAAATATCCCGTCCGTAATAACGAACAGAGCCGAGAATACCATCCCAAGTACCGTAGGAATTAGTAACTTACGGAACAACGTGGAGATGTTCATACTGCCGAAATCAATACTATCTTTCATAACTTTCTACCTTTGTCGTTGAAAATGGCGACAAAGGTAGGGTTATGGGAGGAGATAAAAATTACCAAATGGTAATTTTTATCTCTATATTTAATAGGGAAAAGAATCTCTTATGTATATTCTATCAATTATTTGAGCATGTTGAAATCCTTTATTCCAAAAACTTCAGTGGATATTTCACCCAACCAACCGCTTTTACTATTAACACCCACTTGTACTTTGATAAAATCAACGTACTTCAGGTTTGCATCCTTACCGTCGAAAGTTACAGCATGGGATATCTTGAAATGATTGTCAGACGGTCCGGCATTATAGTTGTCATCATCTGTGCTTATCTATTTTTTGACGCGTTTCGTCATTTTGCCTTATCAGGTAAATCAGCTGTCAAATTCATGCAAAGGACCGGACACCGTCTTTCTGTGTCCGGCCCTCCAAAAAAACTACTTTAAGAGCAGCGGTTGAAGCTGTTTTCCCTCCAGTGCTGCCTCTACTGTTTTTCCGATCAGTTCAAAATCCGCCGCCAGGGATGTAGGTTTCTTCTCCGGATCATCCTGTCCGAAGGGCACAAAGTAATAATGCTTCCGGTTCAACAGCTCCCCGATGTTCTTGGCCGAGGCGGAAAGGCCGTCATTGGTGGAAAAGGCGATCACCACGGGCCTGCCGCACCGCAGATGGGATTTGGCCGCCATGGTCACCGTTGTATCGGTGATGCCATGGGCCAGCTTCGTCAATGTGTTGCCGGTACAGGGAGCGATGACCAGCACGTCGATCATCCCCTTTGGTCCCAGCGGCTCCACCGACGGAATATCGTAGAGTACCTCATGGCCTGTCAATTCCTCCAGCTGCTCCAGCAGTGCGTCGGACGTTCCGAACCGCGTATCCGTAAAAGCGGTGTTCTCCGACACAATGGGAATGACCGTCTCGTATTCTTCCGTCAGCCGTTTTAGCGCTGTAAGCGCCTTTTCGTGGGTGCAGAAGGACCCGCACAGGGCAAAACCCACCCGCTCCGTTCTCATAAAATGACCCCCTGTTCTTTTATAATAGTATAAACCGTGTCCCGGATCACGGCACCCGCCGTCTTGGGCATCAGCTTTCCCGGCAGTCCTCTGGCCCAGATACATTCCAATCCCAAAGCCTCGGCGGCGCTCAAATCGATCCCCTGAACGGACGCCACATCCACGCAGAGACAGTCCGGCTTCAGTTCCCGCAGACGATCCGCACCAAATACTGGCTCCGGGACGGTGTTGACCACCACGTCAAACGCGCCCAGATTTCCTTCCAGCCTTCCAATGTCCGCCGTTTCGTATCCATACGCTCTGGCCCATGCAAGACTTTCCGGCCGTCGGGCTGCCGCCGTCACACGGGTGCCCATGGCCGTCAGTCGGTGGCACAGCAGCTTTCCGATGCGCCCAAAGCCCAGCACCAGACACTGACTCCCCAGCAGGGATCGTTCCAAATGCTCCAAAATCACTTGGACTGTTCCCTCCGCCGTGGCAGCGGCATTGGCCACTGTCAATTCTTCGCGTTGGAAATAGTCGACAAGCTTCAGGTCCAACTCCGCCGCAAGGGCTGCCTGGGCAGGCTTCACCTGTCCCGCCAGGATCAGCTGATCCCGCCGAAGCTGGCGGAACAGCGCCCCCGCGCCCCGCCGCGGGCCTTCTATGTTCAGGGTATCCCCCTCCTTACACAGCGGCAGCGGCAAAATCACCACCTCCGCCGCTACGGCAGCGTCCCAATCCATTTCTCCGGCCACGCCGCAGGCCGCCACTGTGTATCCGTCCCGGCGCAGCAGCGCCAGCAATTCCTCCTGTCGGCGGTCACCGCCGATGATTCCAAATAGCAAAATCCACGCACCCCCTTGCCCCAGCGTATGACGCCGACGCAAAGCTGTGCGTGGATCTCATCTGATTTTTCCGGCTGCCGTCAGCAGCGCATCCCGGTCATTGGGCAGTGTTCCGTCCATGACCTGGTCCAATAGCCCTTGCAGCGTCCGGCCCACCGCCGGGCCGGACAGTCCCAGCCCCAGCAGATCGTTTCCGTTCACCGCCAGCTGCTTCAGAGAAAAGCAACTTCCCTTTTCCAGTTCCCGGTCCAGCATGGCCTCGATCCGGTCGATCTCCTTCTGCCGGCCACGGAATTCCTCCGCCTGCCCCATGTTGTCCGCCCGCTGGATGGCGAGAAGGTATCGGAAATTCCGTTCTCCGAAGCGGTTCAGCATCCGGCGGACGCCCTTTTCCGTCTCCACCCGATGATCGTGCCACTCCACCAGCTCACCGATCCGCTCCTTGGCGGCATTGTCGAACCGCAGCCGGTCCATCACGCCGTCGGCAATGCGGCGGGAAACCACGCCGTGTCCCATGAAATGTCCGATGCCCTGCGTGTCCAAGGCGAAGCACTCCGGCTTACCCATATCGTGAAACAGCACCGCCCAGCGGAGCACCGAGTCTGACGGCGCGGCGTCCAGAGCATGAAGCGTGTGCTCCCATACGTCATAACAGTGGTGGGGATTCCGCTGGTCAAATCCCACCATCGGTAAAATCTCCGGCAGTACCACGCCCACCACCTGCGGATACTGACGCAGAACGGCCGGAGCCCACGGGCCGCAGAGCAGCTTCGTCAGTTCCTCGTGGACACGCTCCGGGGCCATCTCCCGCAGCAGATCCCGACAGGTCATCAGTGCCTTGTCGGTTTCCGGTTCGACGGAAAAGCCCAGCACCGCCGCAAACCGCAGGCAGCGCAGGATCCGCAGGGCGTCCTCCGAAAACCGCCGCTCCGGATCGCCCACGCAGCGCAAAATTCCCTCTTGCAGGTCCGTCTGTCCGTTGAAGGGGTCATACACCGTCCCCCGCAGGTCTGTTGCCATGGCGTTGACGGTAAAATCCCGGCGGGCCAGGTCTTCTGTCAGATCAGGGGTAAACGTGACCTGTTCCGGGTGGCGGTGGTCGGCGTAAACGCCGTCCCGGCGGAAGGTGGTGGTCTCCACTTTGCCCTCCTGACAGCAGACGGTCACCGTACCGTGCTTCAGTCCCGTGGGAATAGCCCGGTTGCCGAAAACCTTCATGGTCTCCTCCGGCAGCGCGGAGGTGGTGACGTCCCAATCCTCCGGCATGCGGCCCAGCAGGCTGTCCCGGACACAGCCGCCTACGCAGTACGCCTGATGGCCCGCCGTCTCCAGTGCCGTCAGCGTTTCCCGCACATAGGCGGGAATTTTTAAGTCCACTCGTTTTTCCCGCATATTTCCCGCCCCTTTCAGTTGCATTTTCCAAAGACACATACTATAATAAGTTGATTTGGAATCGGTACTACTATACACCATTTTCCGCCGTCACGCAATCACGGCGTTTTTTGAAAGGAAGAGCCTTTATATGATGAACAATCCCAAGCCCATTTCCGAATTTCTGGTTCCCGGCAAGCGCACCCATCTGGTAGGCATCGGCGGCGTGTCCATGTGTCCGCTGGCAGAGGTGCTGGCCGGTAAGGGTCTGCTGGTGCAGGGCTCCGATATGATGGAGAGCGACTCCGTCAAGCATCTGCGCTCCAAGGGCATTTCCGTTGCCATCGGCCACAACGCGGAAAACTTAGGAGACTGCGATTTTGTGATCCGCACCGCCGCCGTCCATGACGGCAACCCGGAGATCGCCGGCGCCATCGCCCGGGGCATTCCCGTCTACGAGCGGGCGCAGGCCTGGGGTGCCTTGATGCGGAAATACCCCAATGCTCTGTGCGTTTCCGGCACTCACGGCAAAACCACCACCACCTCCATGTGCACCCACATTTTTATGGCGGCGGAGCAGGACCCCACCGTGATGATCGGCGGCACATTGCCCCTGCTCCACTCCGGCTACCGGGTGGGCCACGGCGACACCATTATTCTGGAATCCTGTGAATACTGCAACAGCTTCCTCAGCTTTTACCCCACCGTGGCAGTGATTCTGAACGTAGAGGCCGACCATTTGGATTTCTTCAAGGATCTGGGGGACATCCAGCATTCCTTCCGCTCCTTTGCGGAGTTAGTACCGCAGGAGACCGGTCATGTGGTTGCCAACTATGATAACGCCAGCGCCAGAACAGCTCTGAATGGTCTGGACCGCCCTCTGTTCTGGTTCAGCCTCCACGATCCCAAGGCCGACTGCCACGCAGAGCACATCACCTGGGCCGACGGTCTCCCCAGCTTCGACATCGTGATTCAGGGCCAGATCTACGCCCACGTGGAATTGAAGGTGGGCGGCGAGCACAACATCTGCAACGCTCTGGCCGCTGCCTCTGCCGCCTATGTGCTGGGTCTGCCCGGCAGTGCTGTGGAGACCGGTCTGGCCGGCTTTACCGGCGCGGGCCGCCGCTTTGAGTACAAGGGGGAGTATCACGGTGCCAAGGTCTACGATGACTACGCCCACCACCCTGACGAACTTCATGCCCTTTTGACCATGGCCCGCCAGCTTGGCTATCAGCGGCTGGTGGTGGCCTTCCAGCCCCACACCTATTCCCGCACGGCCAAGCTGTTTGACCGGTTCGTGGAGGAATTGAAGTTGGCAGATGTGGCAGTTCTGGCGGAGATCTACGCCGCCCGCGAGCAGAACACCATGGGCATTTCCTCCGCTGATCTGGCCCGGAACATTCCCGGCAGTGTCTACTGCTCTACTTTAGATAAGGTAACTGCCCAGCTGCGGGAGCTGGCCCGCCCCGGCGACCTGATCCTTACCGTAGGCGCGGGAGACATCTACCGGGCCGGCGAAAAGCTGCTAAGCGAAACGGAGGATTGACCGTGACCGTTTCTGAGATTTACACCACCGCCCCCACCCAAGGCCCCGAAAAAGTTCTGGAGAGCTTCGCCCTTCTGGACCATCTCCACATCCCGTACAGCCGGGTAGAGCACGAGCCTGCCGAGACCATGGAGGCCTGCGCCGCCATTTCTGACGCGCTGGGCATCCGCATCTGCAAAAACCTTTTCCTCTGCAACCGCCAAAAGACCGATTTCTACCTGCTGACCATGCCGGAGGACAAGCCCTTTCACACCAAGGACCTCAGCGCCCAGATCGGCTCCTCCCGTCTCTCATTCGCCCCGCCGGAGCTGATGGAAGAACTGATTCGCTGTACCCCCGGCTCCGCCAGTGTTTTAGGACTGGCCTATGACACGGAGCATCGGGTCCGGCTGCTGATGGACCGGGAGACCTACGAGGCGGCGCAGTTCGGCTGCCATCCCTGCCTGAACACCGGCAGCCTGCGAATGGCCACCGCTGACCTTCTGAACGTGTTCCTCCCCCACACCGGCCACACGGTCACGGTGGTGGACCTGCCCAATGAATAAGGAGGCGCCATGAAAAAGTTGATTGCCGCACTGTCCCTGCTCTTTGTTCTCTCCCTCACCGCCTGCGGCAACTCCGATGCCGCGCTCCGACAGGAAAACGAAGCCCTCCGCCAGCAGATATTGGCTTTGGAGGCTGAACGGGACAATCTTACCAAAGAAAACAAGGATCTGACTGAGGAAAACGCCGCGCTGGACGACACAGCCCCAGAATCCGGGGACGATGAGGCCAATCCCATCGACCGCTTCTTTGAAGGTGTGGATGTCGGTTCCTCCACGGCAGAGATGAACGCCGTGGCCGACAGTTGGGCCGGTGCTTGGGAATCCGAATGTCGGAATGCTGCCAAGTGGCTGAAGGGACAGCTCCCGCTTCAGGAGGATCAGGCATTGGTGGATGCTTACATCGCCTCTGCCGAGGAACAGTCCGCCCGGATGGACATTATGGCTATCTATCCCATTGCGGACCTCACTCTTCCGCAGACTGACCGGAGCGCTTCCAGCGGCAGTCTCCGGGGCGTCCTCTGGGCCGGCGCCCACCAGCAAGTCTGGAAAGACACCTTTTATCAGCTACTCTATGTGGCCCCGGACTATGCCGGCGGCGTGGATTCCGCCGTGTCCTATCAGTTTCTCTTTGACGTAGAGGCAGCACAGACGCAGCTGGACTCGTTGCTTTCCGCAGATTGAAAAACGTTGTCCATTGTAACCGAATTATAGTTGACATAAAATCCACCCCATATGCTGTTCTCAAAAACAGATGTGGGGTGGATTTTATGAAGCATACGTGCTTGCATTGTTGGCCGCAGCATTACCTCCTCTCCCTCACCGCCTACGGCGGCTCCCAACCGGACGCGCCGACACTGGAACCCGCAGGCTGACCGCTTCAGGTTTCCATGCAAAGTTCTCCATTCAAGCTCAACACTCCTTATAAAAAAAATCCTGCCGCAATGCGGCAGGATTTTTTTATAATAGGATTCTTTACTTGCTGAGAGCCTCGTCGATGGCCTTGGCAGCAGTCTTGCCTGCGCCCATGGCCAGAATGACGGTAGCAGCGCCGGTCACGGCGTCACCGCCAGCGTAAACGTGCTCGCGGGAGGTCAGGCCGTCCTCGTTGACCACGATGCCGCCCTTCTTGTTGATCTCCAGACCCTTGGTGGTGGACTTGATCAGGGGGTTGGGGCTGGTGCCCAGAGCCATGATAACGCAGTCCACGTCCAGCTCGAACTCGCTGCCGGGAACCTCGATGGGACGGCGGCGGCCGGAGGCGTCAGGCTCGCCCAGTTCCATCTTGATGCAGCGGATCTTGTTGACGTTGTCGTTCTCGTCAGCCAGGATCTCCACGGGGTTGTTGAGGGTCTTGAAGATGATGCCCTCTTCCTCGGCGTGCTCCACCTCTTCCTTACGGGCGGGGAGCTCCTCCATGCCGCGGCGATAGACCACATAGACCTCAGCGCCCAGACGCTTTGCGCAGCGGGCGGCGTCCATAGCCACGTTGCCGCCGCCCACGACAGCCACCTTCTTGGGGTGCTGGATGGGAGTGTCGGAATCGGGCTTATAGGCCTTCATCAGGTTGATACGGGTCAGGAACTCGTTGGCGGAGAGAACACCCTTGTAGTTGACACCGGGGATGTTCATGAACATAGGCAGACCGGCGCCGGAGCCGATGAACACGGCCTCAAAGCCCTGCTCCTCCATCAGCTCGTCCACGGTGATGGTACGGCCGATGACGGTATCGGTGGCGATGGTAACGCCCAGCTCCTTCAGGCCGTCCACTTCTTTCTGAACGATGGTCTTGGGCAGACGGAACTCGGGGATGCCGTACACCAGAACGCCGCCGGCCAGATGCAGAGCCTCAAACACGGTGACGTCATAACCCTTCCGGGCCAGGTCGCCGGCACAGGTCAGGCCGGAGGGACCGGAACCCACCACAGCCACACGGTGGCCGTTGGAAGCGGGCTTCTCCGCAGCGCCGGAAGCATGCTCACGGTGCCAGTCGGCCACGAAGCGCTCCAGACGGCCGATGCCCACAGGCTCGCCCTTGATGCCGCGGACGCAGTACTTCTCGCACTGGCTCTCCTGGGGGCAGACACGGCCACAAACAGCGGGCAGAGCGGAGGTAGCGGCGATGATCTGATAAGCGGCCTCGAAATCGCCCTTGGCGACCTCGGCAATGAAATCAGGGATATGTACCATCACGGGGCAGCCCTGCATGCAGGGCTTGTTCTTGCAGTGCAGGCAGCGCTGGGCCTCGTCCAGAGCCTGTTCCTCGGTGTAGCCCAGAGCGACCTCGTCAAAGTTCTTGTTCCGGACGTTGGGGTCCTGAGAGGGCATGGGATTCTTCTTCAAAGACATATTGGCCATGGTTATTCGGCCTCCTTCTTGAACAGGTTGCAGGTCTCCTCGTACTTGTGGGCCTCGAAGTCCTTATACATCTGGTTCCGCTTGACTGCCAGATCCCAGTCCACCTTGTGACCGTCAAAGTCGGGGCCGTCCACGCAGGCGAACTTCATCTCGCCGCCCACGGACAGGCGGCAGCCGCCGCACATGCCGGTGCCGTCGATCATGATGGGGCTCATGGAAACGGTGGTGGGGATGCCGTAAGGCTCCGTGGTCTTGGAGACGAACTTCATCATCACCATGGGGCCGATGGCGAACACTTCATCATACTGGTTGCCGGCGTCGATCAGCTCCTTCAGAGCCTCGGTGACCAGACCTTTGCGGCCATAGGAACCGTCATCGGTGCAGACGATCAGCTTGTCGCTGGACTTCTTGAAGTCCTCCTCCAGGATCACCAGATCCTCGGAGCGGAAGCCCACGATGGCATGGACCTCAGCGCCATCGTCATGGAACTTCTTCAGCACGGGATATGCAATGGCGCAGCCCACGCCGCCGCCCACAACGGCGACCTTCTTCTTGCCCTCGGTCTCGGTGGGCTTGCCCAGGGGTCCCACGAAGTCTGCCAGGCAATCGCCTTCCTTCATGTGGCTGAGCTTCACAGTGGTGGCGCCAACCGTCTGAACAATGATGGTGACGGTGCCCTTTTCGGGATCATAGGCGTTGATGGTGATGGGGATACGCTCGCCGTTTTCATCCGTCCGCAGGATGATAAACTGACCGGGCTGAGCCTTTTTGGCAATGAGGGGCGCTTCGATCTCATAGAGAGTTACGGTGGGCCTCAGTGCCTCTTTTCTCACGATTCGGTACATATTGGTGTCTCTTCCTTTCCTATCTGAAATTCTTCCAACATAATAAATCGCACATTGTCTGAATTTTAACATAGGTGCTTTCATCCGTCAACTGCTTTGGAGAAAAAAAGCGCGAAATTCTCAGAAACCGTGCAAATCCTTTGCCATCCCGCCCTTTTTAACGCTCCCGCGGCCAACGCTTCCCTGTCAAAACCGCTTTCCGGGCCTGAAAACCGCCGAAAACCTGTTTCAAAACCAGAATTCTATGGTATACTACCAAACAGGCGCAATTTTTCCCCGGAAAAAATTTCTTCAAATTTTCGGGAACTTTTTTCGTTCCCCTGCGTCTATGGTATACAGTGCCGCCTCGGCGGCCATTCAAAAAACTTTCTGCAAGGAGAACACACATGAAAAAAATTACTTCCTTGGCGCTGGCTCTCGCGCTGGCCCTGACCCTCACCGCCTGCGGCAAGAAGGACAACACCGCCGGAAGCGGCGATTCCAGCATCCCCGCTGACGCCACCGCTCTGCTGACCGCCGTGTGGGACGCTCACTCCGACGATGAGAAGTTCCCCGCTGCCGGCGGCGACTATGAAAATCCCGTGGAGGACGCCCCCGGCGCCGTGAGCATTGCCGACGCCGACAATCTGAACTACATGCTGACCCTGCCGGTGGAGGACGCCGGTAAGATCGACGGTGCCGCCTCCCTCAGCCACATGATGAACGCCAACACCTTCACCTGCGGCGCTTTCCACGTCACCAGCAAGGACGATGTGGAGACCGTTGCCAGCGACCTGCGGGATGCCATCCAGTCTAAGCAGTGGATGTGCGGCTTCCCTGACAAGCTGGTGATCTTCACCTACGATCAGTATGTGGTGTCTCTGTACGGCGACGAGGAGTTGGTGAACACCTTCCGCGACAAGTTCACCGCCACCTATTCTGACAGCACTATCGCTTATGACGAGGCGATCCTGTAACGTTTCCGCTTTTCTCACAGCGTCCGCACCGAATCGTGCGGACGCTGTGAAATTCAATTTTGGAGTTGCCCTATGCTGTTTTCCAGTATTCCGTTTCTCTATACCTTTTTACCCTGCGTCCTGATCCTGTATTTTCTGGTCCCCGGCTGGCTGAAAAATACGGTGCTGCTGCTCAGCAGTCTGTTTTTCTATGCCTGGGGTGAGCCCCGGTTCGTGGTATTCATGGTCATCGCCATCGTACAGGGTTATGTATTCGGCCTGCTGGCCGAAAAATTCCGCGACCGGCCCAAACGGGCCAAGCTGTGCCTGTGGGCCTCCGCCGTTGTCAGTCTGGGACTTTTGGGCTACTGCAAGTACGCCGACTTTTTCATCAGCGGCTTCAACACCCTCACCGGGCTGTCCCTCCCGCTGCTCCATGTGGCCCTGCCCATCGGCATCAGCTTTTACACCTTCCAGATCCTGAGCTACGTCATCGACGTATACCGGGGCGATGTGACTGCCCAGCGGAATCTCATTGACCTTGCCGCGTATGTGGCCATGTTCCCCCAGCTCATCGCCGGGCCCATCGTCCGGTACGCGGACATCGCCCCCCAGCTCAAGCGCCGCACCCACACGCTGGCCGATGCCGCCTACGGCGCCCGCCGCTTCATCCTCGGCCTTTCCAAAAAGGTGCTGCTGGCCAATGTCCTCTATGAACTGATCTCCGCCTACAAAAGCGCCGCGAACGTCTCCGTTCTGTTCGTCTGGCTTTACGCCGCAGCCTATGTACTGCACCTTTACTTCGACTTTTCCGGTTACAGCGACATGGCCATCGGTCTGGGCCGCATCTTCGGATTCCATTTTATAGAAAACTTCAACTATCCCTACATCTCCGCCAGCGTCACGGAGTTCTGGCGGCGGTGGCACATGAGCCTGGGCAGTTGGTTCCGGGACTATGTGTACATCCCGCTGGGCGGCAACCGGGTCTCCAAGGCCAAATGGTTCCGCAACATTTTCATTGTCTGGCTGCTGACGGGCCTGTGGCACGGCGCGGCATGGACCTTCATCCTGTGGGGACTGTTCTTTGCCGTGTTCCTGACGGTGGAAAAGCTCTGGTACGGTCAGGCGCTGGCCCAGACACGGTTTTTGAAGCATCTCTATGTTCTGCTGCTGATTGCAGTCAGCTTCGTTATCTTTGATGCCGCCAGTGTGTCGGACGCCTTCCGTACCATCGGTTCCCTGTTCGGTCTGGGTGGGCTGCCCCGTTCCGACGTCCTGGCCCGCTATTATTTTGACAGCTACTCCGGCGTGTTCCTTGTAGCCATCGTGGGCGCTACACCGCTGCCCGCCAAGATCGTCCGGCAGTTTTCCGAGGATGGCCCCGGCAAAAAGATCATGTCCGTTGTGGAGCCGGTGGTGCTGCTGGGCCTGCTGGCGGTGGTCACCGCCTATCTGGTGGACGGGTCCTTCAACCCGTTCCTGTATTTCCGCTTTTAAAGGAGGTCCCGCCATGTTTGAAAAATGGAAAAGCATTCTCACGGTGGGGCTCCTGTCCGCGTTTGTTCTGGCTTTTGGCATCTGGGCGGCGGTCAAGCCCGCCGATGCACTCTCTGTCAGTGAACGCCGCCCGCTGGCCCAAATGCCGGAATTGTCCGCAAGCAGCTATCTCTCCGGCAAATTCATGTCCGGCTACGAGGATTACGCCACGGACCAGTTCCCTCTGCGGGAGCAGTTCCGCACCCTGAAAGCCCTGATGGGGCTGTATGTGTTCGGACAGAAGGACAACAACGGCGTCTATCTGGCAGACGGCTTCGCCGCCAAGCTGGAATATCCCCTGAATGAAGGCTCCGTTGCCCACGCCGCCGACCGGTTCCGCTATCTCTACGAGACCCTCATGGCCGGAACCGACGCCAAGGTCTACCTCTCCGTGATCCCCGACAAGAATTATTTTCTGGCGGAGACCAACGGCTATCCCGCTCTGGACTATCAGGCCCTGACGGACGCTCTCCGGAAGCAGACGGAGTTCGCCGCGTATATCGACCTGTTCGGCACGCTGACCGCAGATGACTACTACCGCACCGATTCCCACTGGCGGCAGGAAAATCTGCTGACCACAGCGGATACGCTGGCCGCCGCCATGGGCGTCGCGCTGCCGGACAACCGCTATACAGAATGGACACTGGACCGGCCATATTACGGTGTGTATTACGGCTACGCCGCCCTGCCTATGGAGCCAGACCATCTGACTTATCTCACCAGCGACCTTCTGGACGCCTGCACGGTGTACAATTACGAGACCGGCAAGACCGGGCCTATTTATGATCTGGCAAAAGGTGCCGGCAAGGACCCCTACGAGCTGTTCCTCTCCGGGTCCGTGTCGCTGCTGACCATCGAAAATCCCAATGCGGATACAGACCGGGAACTGGTGATCTTCCGGGACTCCTTCGGCAGTTCTCTGGCCCCTCTGCTGGTCCCCGGCTATGCCAAGGTGACGCTGGCGGACATCCGCTACCTCCCCAGCAGCCAGATGGGAAAGTACCTGACCTTCACCGATCAGGATGTGCTGTTCCTTTACAGCGCCCCGGTGCTGAACAACAGTGAAACTCTGAAATAAGCCGCAAAGCGTCTGCCGGAAATGGCAGGCGCTTTGGACTTTTCTACGGAAATAAGGCAGTTTCCTTTTTTATCTTGTACTTTTGAAAGAAATCATATATAATAATAGCCTGATAATTATGCTCCGAAAGTGCGCTCTGCATCGGAGCAGCGGAAAGGAAGGTTATCCTATGCTGAAATTTCATTCGGAACAGGGCGAGATCTCCGTCTCCAGCGCTGTTTTTTCCAACATTACCGGCATGGCTGCCACCAACTGCTTCGGTGTGAAGGGCATGGCCTACCGCTCCATGACGGACGGTCTGGTCCATCTGCTGCGGCGGGAGGCCATGAGCAAGGGCGTCAACGTGATCTATAACGAGGACGAATCCATTTCCATTGAGCTCCACATCATCGTGGAAAACGGCGTCAACATTCCCGCAGTGTGCCGCTCCATCATGAACGAGGTACGCTACGTGGTGAATAAGAACACCGGTGCGGAGGTCCGCGCTGTGGATGTGTTCGTAGATTCCATGATCCTGTGAGGAGGACAGCAGAAGAATGAGTAAAGAAATCACCGGCGCGCTTTTCAAGCAGATGATCCTGCACGGGGCCGCCGCTATCACGGCCCAGAAGCAAGCCATCAACGATTTAAATGTATTCCCCGTGCCGGACGGTGACACGGGCACCAATATGTCCATGACCATCGCCACCGCTGCCGAGGCACTGCGCAAGGCCGCTCCCGCCTCCGTGGGGCAGGCATCCTCCGTCACCGCCTCCGCTCTGCTTCAGGGTGCCCGGGGCAACTCCGGCGTCATCCTCTCCCTGCTGTTCCGGGGCCTTTCCAAGGCTCTGAAGGGCATGGAGACCGCTGATGCCGCCGCCTTCGCCGCCGCCATGCAGGAAGGTGTGGCCGCCGCTTATAAGGCCGTTATGAAGCCCGCCGAGGGCACGGTGCTGACGGTTTCCCGTCTCGCTGCCAAGCGGGCTGCGGACACCGCCGCCGAGGGCGCCGACGTGGAGACCACCTTAGCCGCTGCCATCGAGGAGGGCTATGACGCGCTGGCCCAGACCACGGACATGAACCCGGTACTGAAAAAGGCCGGCGTAGTGGACGCAGGCGGCAAGGGCTATCTGCTGATTTTGGAGGGTATGCTGGCAGAGCTGCGGGGCGAGCCCATTCCCGAAAGCATGGAGGAGCCTGAAACGCACAAGGAAAAGGCTGACTTCAACGCCATGGCGCAGGAGGAGATCACCTTTACCTTCGACACCGTGTATGTGGTGCGCAAGGCCCGGGAGGACATCGACCTCATGCCCCTGCGGGCTTATCTCAGCAGCATTGGCGACAGTCTGGTCATCGGCGAGGATGACGAGACCTTCAAGGTCCATGTCCATACCGACATTCCCGGCGCGGCCCTGACGGAATCCCAGAAATACGGCACACTGGAGCTGGCGAAGATCGAGAATATGCGCTCTCAGGCCGACGCGCTGGCCGCCGGCCAGACCGCCCAGAGCACTGATGATCTGGACGCCATCGAGGAAGAACTGGAAAACGGCGAGAGCGGTCACAAGGTTGCCGCCCCTGAAAAGGCCGTGGGCTTTCTGGCCATCTGCGCCGGTGACGGCCTTGCCGCCGTGTTCCGGGATCTTGGCTGCGACGCCGTGGTTTCCGGCGGTCAGACCATGAACCCCTCCACGGAGAGTATTCTGGCCGGGATCGATCAGGTCCCCGCTGAGACCGTGTTTGTTCTGCCCAACAACGGCAACATCATTATGGCCGCTCAGCAGTGCCAGGGACTGACGGAGAAAAACGTGGTGGTCATCCCCAGCAAGACTGTTCCCCAGGGCATCACCGCCATGATGAACGTAGACCCAGAGGCGGAGGTCGCATCTATTACGGAGGCCATGACTGAAGCGCTGTCCACCGTCACCACCTCTCAGATCACCTATGCCGCCCGGGACTCCGACTTCGACGGCTTTGAGATCCATCAGGGTGACTATCTGGCCCTGAAGGAGGGCAAGCTGTTCGGTACCGACACCCAGCTGGAAGCTCTGCTGGAAAAGCTGGCAGAGGAAGGGAAGGACTCCTCCTTCATCTCCCTCTATTATGGTGAGGACGTCACTGAGGACGCCGCCCAAGCTGCCGGCGCCCGGTTCCAGGCCGTCTGTCCTGACGCGGAGATCAGCGTGCTCTCCGGCGGTCAGCCTGTATACTACTATATCATTTCCTTTGAATAATCCATCAATTACAAACAGGGCAGTCCATCGGACTGCCCTATTCTTGACAGAAGGAGAACATGATGCTGTTTTTGTGCTATCCCAAATGCTCCACCTGCCAGAAGGCCAAGGCCTGGCTGGAAGAACGGGGCATTTCCTACGACCTGCGGGACATCAAGCAGAACAACCCCACCGTTGAGGAGCTGACCGCGTGGTATCGGAAAAGCGGTCTGCCTCTGAAAAAGTTTTTCAACACCAGCGGACTGCAATACAAGGCCCTCGGTCTGAAGGACAAACTGACCGCCATGAGTGAGGACGAGCAGCTCGCTCTGCTGGCCACCGACGGGATGCTGGTGAAGCGCCCCCTGCTGGTGGGTGAGGACTTCGTTCTCACCGGCTTCCGCGCCGCAGAATGGGAAGCGAGACTGGGATGATCCAGACGATCGACTTCGCCCCCCTGGACGGCATCACCAAAATCGTGTTCCGTCAGGTGTGGAGCCAGTTTTTTGGCGGCGTGGACCGCTATTTCATTCCCTTTTTCTCCCCTACCCCCCATCATCTGATGACGCCCCGGGACCTCCGGGAGGTAGACTATATCCACAACGCCAATCTCCTCTCGGTGCCTCAGGTGATGACGAAAAACGCCGACGATTTCCTCTGGGCCTGTGATGTCCTCAAGGACATGGGCTACACGGAGGTCAATCTGAATCTGGGCTGTCCCTCCGGCACCGTTACCGCCAAGGGCAAGGGCTCCGGGTTTCTGGCCCATCCGAACGAGCTGGCCGCCTTTTTCGATGAGGTGTTTTCCAAAAATCCACTGCCGGTATCCGTCAAGACCCGGCTGGGCTATGAGACGCCGGAGGAATTTGCCGCTCTGCTGGACCTCTACAACCGCTATCCCATCGCCTGTCTCACCGTCCACCCCCGTGTGCGGAAGGAAAAATACCGGGGGCCTGTCCATCTGGACGTATTTGCTGACGCACTGGCAAACAGCCGAAATCCCGTGTGCTACAACGGCGATCTGCGGACAGTGGGCGAGGTCCGTTCCTTGGAGGACCGATTCCCGGAGGTCACTCATGTGATGATCGGCCGGGGACTGGTGGCAGATCCGGCGCTGGCCCGGAAGCTCCGGGGCGGTAACGGCACCAACCGGACGGAATTGACGGAATTTCTGTCCGCCCTGTATCAGGGCTACACGGACTTCTATCAGGGGCAGGTCCCTACCGCCGCCCAGCGGATGCGGGAGGTGTGGTTCTATCTGATCCATCTGTTTGATGACGCGGAAAAGCTGAATAAGCAGCTTCGCCGGTTCCGCACCCCCTCGGAATATGAACGGATCCAGGCAGAAATTCTGGCCTCCTGTCCGATTCGGTCTAACGTTCAGGGGGATCTGATCTAAGCACAAAACTTCATGCATGAGCAGCGCGCCACGAACATGCACAAATGCCAGTGCGTGAAGTTTTCGTGCATCATTTCCGGTTGCCCCGCAGGGGCGAGGAAATGGCACATTTTTTATTTTTCTGTGCTTTTGCATAGCAAAAAACTTCTCCAGTTAAACTGGAGAAGTTTTTTTGTTGAAATACCGTTATTTCAAATGAGCCTCCGCGGCGGTCAGGATATTCCGCATGAGCATAGCCCGAGTCATGGGGCCAACGCCGCCGGGGACCGGAGTGATGTAGGACGCCTTCGGCTCCACAGCGGCAAGATCCACATCCCCGCAGAGCTTTCCGGCCTCGTTCCGGTTCATGGCCACGTCGATGACCACTGCACCGTCCTTCACCATGTCGACGGTAACGCAATTCACCTTTCCAACGGCGGATACTAAAATATCCGCCTGCCGGGTGATGTCCGCCAAGTCCGGCGTTTTGGAATGGCACAGCGTCACGGTGCCGTCCGCCTGAGTCAGCAGCGCTGCCATGGGTTTGCCCACGATGTTGCTGCGGCCCAGCACCACGCACCGCTTTCCCACCGGGGAAATGCCATATTCCCGCAGCATTTCCATAACTCCCGCCGGGGTACAGGGCTGGAACACCGGATCGCCGATGTTCAGCCGTCCTACGTTGTAGGGGTGGAAGCAGTCCACATCCTTTTCCGGGGCGATGGCGGCGATCACCGTCGCCTCCTCCAAGGGCTCGGGCAGGGGCAGCTGCACCAGAATACCGTCCACCGCCGGATCACGATTCAGTTTTTCAATGAGGTCCAGCAGTTCCCGCTGGGTGGTCTCCGCCGGGAGCCGGTAGGGAAAGCTGCGGATACCGCACTCTCCACAGTCCGCTTCCTTACCCCGGACATAGACTTGCGAGGCGGGGTCCTCCCCTACCAGCACCACCGCCAGCCCCGGCTGACGGGGCAGCTTGGCGGCTTTCTCCGCTACCTGGGCCTTTACCTTGGCCGCAAGGGCTTTTCCGTCAATTCTCGTTGCCATGCGTCTCTCCCTTTTCCGGTTTCTCCTGTGTTTCCGTATCCGGAACGGTCTCGGTGTCAGGGGTCTCCACAGCCTCCGTCTCCAACGGGTCCGCCGCTTCTCCCTCCGTCGGTGCTTCGTTCATAAGGGTCTCCGCCAACACGGCGTCCTCCGCTTCCGCAGCGGCCAGACGCGCCTTTTCCGCCGCCACCTGATGGACCCACAGGCTCTCCGGCGACCGCTTCTTGATGCGGATGTTATAGAACAGCATAAAGGCTGCCACCGCCACCATCACAATACTCAGCGCCTGAGACACCCGGATTCTCTGCCCGAACAGTTCCCAGTTGAAGAGGTACAGGCTGTCGGTCCGCAGGCCCTCGATCCAGCTGCGGCCCAGACCGTACCACAGGAAATAGAACCAGGTGTTCTCCCCGTCGAACCGGCGGCCCTTGGACACGATGAACAGGATCAGCAGCAGGCCGATCAGATTCCAAAAGCTCTCATAGAAAAAGGTGGGATGGACCTCGATGCTGGTATACTGGCTGACCCACAGCTTCATCCGCCAGGGCAGGGTAGTCTCCCCGCCGAAAGCCTCCCGATTGATGAAATTGGCCCACCGGCCGATGATCTGGCCTAACAGCAGGCCCATCACCGCTACATCGCCCATGGCAAAAAACGGAAGCTTATGGCGCTTTGTGTAGGTCAATGCCACCAATACGCCTGCGATCACCGCGCCGTAAATAGCCAGTCCGCCGTCCCAGATCCGGAACATGGCACCCCAATCCAGGCTGCCGTCCGTATTCCGGTAAAGGTCCAGATAGAACAGAACATAATAAAACCGGGCACCGATGATGCAGCAAGGCACCGCCCAGAGCACCATGTCCATAATGTTGTCCTCAGTCAGGCCATAGTGCTTGGCCTGCTTCATGCAGAGATACAGCCCCGCCAGCATGGCAAATGCCAGAATGATCCCGTACCAGTAGATCCCGTGGCCGATATGGATGGCCACCGGGTCAATGTTCAATTCCCAATCCCCGAACAGGCCGGGGAAGCTGATGGGCATGTTTTTCAGTGCGCTCACAACAGGTTCTTCCTTTCGGCGGCAAAGAGTTTACCCCGCCGCATATATGTTTTCTGCAAGAGACCCAACGGGCCTTTTCGTCTCTTCCCAAAGACTTATTGTTTCGGCACAATCCGGCTGACGGCCATCCGTTCCGCCGTGACGTTGGTTTTCAGAAACGCCGTAATATCCTCCGGTGTGATGGAGTCGAACACCTCAGGGAACCGGAGGGGATCATAGCCGTGGAAATACCCCTCCGTCAGCGTCACGGCGATGTTTTCAAAGGAGTTCAGGCCCCGGAGGTTGGCGCCGAAGGAGGCCTTGCGGATCCGCTGGAAATACGCTTCGTCCACGCCCTCCGCCGCGATGCGGGTGGCCTCTTCCAAAATGGCGTCCGTCACGGCCCGGGGATCCTTGCCGTCGCCGCCGGCATAGAGATACGCCACGCCGGGCATCATTTCAAAGGCCCCGCCGAAGCTGGGGTTGATGAGGCCCTGCTCATAAAGCCGCTGATACAGCGCGCTGGACTCCCCCATCAGAATATCGCTGGCCATGTCGCCCAGGATGGCGGCGCGCATATAATCGTCGCCCTCCGCCGCCGGAGCGCACTTGAAGCCCGCCAGGAACTGCGGTGCGGAGACCTCCATTTCCAGAACAGTCTCCTTCTCCGCCACGGTCTCCGGCTCCGTGCCGTAATCCCGCTCAATGATAGGGCCGCTGAGCTTGGGCAGCACCCGGTTGGCCAGATCGATCACATGGACCGGGTCCACGTCGCCCACCACCGTCAAAATCATGTTGGCCGGGGTATAAAATGCCTTATGGCAGTCATACAGCGTGTCCGCGGTGATTTCGGCAATGCTCTCCACTGTACCGGCAATGCTGGTGCGGGCCGCATGGCGATGATACATGGCCCGCAGCATCCGGGTGTAGATCTGCCAGTCGGGGTTGTCCTCGATCATGCGGATCTCCTGACCGATGATGCCCTGCTCCTTGGCAACACTCTCATCGGTGAAATAGGGAATGGACACAAAGGACAGCAGGATCCGCAGGTTTTCCTCAAAATGCTCCGTGGAATCGAAATAGTAGGCCGTCATGGCGTTGGAGGTGAAGGCGTTGGGCTCCGCGCCGTTTTTCGCCAGCTCCTGCAAGGCGTTGCCCTCCCGGGTGTCGAACATCTTGTGCTCCAGATAATGGGCGATGCCCGCCGGGGTGTTCAGCCACTGCCCGTCCAGACAGAACCGGGTATCCATACCGCCGTAGCGGGTGGAGAAAAAGGCGTACTTTTTGGCGTAGCCGGGCTTAGGCACCACGCAGACCTCCAGTCCGTTGGTCAGCCGTTCCCGGCAGACTGCCTCGCCGATCCGCTCATAAAAAGTCTCTTTCACGCTTCCGCCTCCTTCCCCTTCAGGAAATACACCGTATCCAGCTTCACGGTGCTCATGGCCCGGCAGATCCGTTCCGCCGTCATGTCCTGAATGGCACGGGCCAGATCCGCCGGGGTCTCATGCTGCCCTGTGGCAGCCTGTCCCAGATAAAAGTTTTCCAGCTTGCCCTGAGAATCGCCAACGGTTGCATAGCTGTTCAGCAGCGTGGAGCGGGCGCCTTCCAGCTCCCAGTCCTCCAGCTCACCCTTCTGAACGGCCTCCAGCTGGGCCATGATCTCATCGTAAGCCCGCTGATAGTTCTGGAACTCAATGCCGGAGGACACGGTGATGAGGCCCTTCTGCCGGTGGTAGAGGGAGGACGCGTAATAGCAGAGGGACAGCTTCTCCCGGACGTTCAAAAACAGCTTGGAGTTGCTGGAGCCGCCGAAGAGGGTATTGCCCATCAGCAGGGCGGGCATATCGTCACTGCCGCAGGAAAAACCCATGCCCAGCTTGCCCTGGGTCACGTCCAGCACATCCTCCACATACTGCACGGATTCCCGGCAGACGTGGGGCGCCGCCGTGGAGATCACCCGAACCTCCTCACGGGGCAGGGTGGCAAATGCCGCCGCCAACGCCTGCTTTACCCGTTCCAGATCGGCGCTGCCGCTGTATATGATCTCCAGCGGTGCCGTGGAGATCAGATCGCGGTACTGGGTATAGACCTTCAGCGCTTGCAGCTTGTCCACCGTCTCCTCGTCGCCCAGACGGGGCACGGCGTAGGCCTCTCCGTCGCACAACGCCCGCAGCAGACGGCTGTCCGCCCAATCCCGCTTATCGTTGATGAGAGACCGGATGGCCTCCAGCAGATTGGTCTTTTCGCTTTCAAAATACTCCGGCACAAACCGGCCGTGGTAGGTGACAGGGTCGCAGACCAGCTCGCCCAGCAGCGCCGCCGCCGGTTCCAGCAGCCGTTCGCCGCCGGGGGCATACCGATCGTCAATAAAGCTGGCCACAAAGCCCACGCACTGGTTTTCACCTTTTTTCCGCACTGTGTAGTCGATGGAGGCATCGTAGAGGTTGTCCATCTTTGCGGAGAGCGCTCCCATATCGGGACAGCTTACCGTACCCCGCCGCAGCACCGCCGCCAGCAATGCGTTGGCTCCCGCCGTCTCCCGCCGCAGGGGCGTGACGAACTGTGCGGAAAGCAGACTGGTTTTGAATTTTCTCGCCGGCAGATAGGTCAGGTGGACGCCCTCCGCCAGCCGGATGCGTGTCGCTTCCAAATCATCAACTCCTTATGGACCGCGCAGGCGGCCCGTTCAATGTCAATACAGAGTTTATTATATGTCAAATATATGAATAATTCAAACCTTTTTCTGTGGGCCTCTCCATCATTTTTGCCACTGTGCGCAAAAAGCGGAAAAACCGGCGGTCTCCCGCCAGTTTTTCCGCATAAAACGATTCTTTTTTATTCCAGCACCCGCAGGAGATTTTCCGATGCGATGGCCTGCCGCTCTGCCTCTGAAAAGCCGATCCGTTCCAGTTCAAAAAAGAAATTCTGAGCCTGACCGCAGTCCTCCATGCCCTCGCACCCCTCATAGCCGGGGCCGAAATACTCGCAGAAGTCAAAGCCGCAGGCAACGTGTTCCGGTCCCATGACCTCCGCCATGTGGGCGGCATGACGGGCCAGCATAGCCGCCGTCTGCTGCCGGGGCTCCTTATGTACAAAGTCGTGGGACACGTTGACCCCCACCACACCGCCGGTATCCCGGATGGCGCGAAGCTGCTCATCCGTCAGGTTCCGGCGAACATCGCACAAGGCCCGGCAGTTGGAGTGGGAGGCGATCACCGGCCCCTCCGCCAGATCCATAATATCCCAAAAGCTGCGGTCACTGGTGTGGGACACATCCGGCAGGATGTTCAGCCGCTGCATCCGGCGGACCGCCTCCCGGCCCAGCGCCGTCAGGCCCCTGTCCGGATCGCCGCCGGCGCCGCAGGCCAGCAGGTTTTCCTCGTTCCACGTCAGCATCCCCATTCGGACACCCCACTGCGCATACTGTTCCAGCCGCTCCAGCCGGTCGCCCACCGGTTCCATGCCCTCCACGCTCAAAAAGGCGAACAGCTTTCCCTCCGCTTGCGCTTTCCGGGCCTCCGCCGCCGTCCGTACAAGCGCCAGCCAGGGGCACTCTGCCAGCTCCTCCCGAGCGCAGGCCATCATCTCCTCCGTCCGCCGCCAGCCGTCCCAGTCCGGGTGAGCGGACCAGATGGAGTCCTGTTCCACCGTTGTCCAGATGGAAAGCCCCAGGCCGCCGATCTGCCCCGCCTGCAATCTCGGCAGGTGACGCCGTTCAAAGACACGGTCCTCCCCGGCCTGCCGCCACTTGGTCACATCATATAAAAGGTCCGCATGTCCGTCGAAAATCATCATCTGGTGTCTCCCCTTTCTTCCTTATACAGTATATCTGCCTGTTCATCCCGGTGCAACTGTAAATTTCCTTGAATTTTTCCGGGTTTTTCTCCATTTTCCCCTTGACTTTCCGGCAAAAATCCTGTAAACTGATTCCTGTTGTAAAGCGTCACAGCTTTACAGGAAAGGAGTTCAACATGAAAAATCAGACTTATCGGATGACGATGCTCTTTGATTTCTACGGCGAACTCCTGACTGACCGTCAGAAGGAGTTCTTTGATCTCTATTATAATGAGGACCTTTCCCTGTCCGAGATCGCCGAAAACGAAGGCATCTCCCGTCAGGGCGTCCGGGACGTGATCGTCCGGGCCGAGGCCGCCATGCAGGAGATTGAAGACAAGACCGGCCTAATCCGCCGCTTTGAGCAGTTCCGGGGTCATCTGGATGCCATCCGCAGCGCTGCTGAGGATATCCGCACCCTGAACTACCGGCAGTATGAGGACAGCCGCCTGACGGAACTGGCTGACAAGATCACGGCGGAGGTCTCCGCGCTGAAGGAGTAACCCATGGCATTTGAGGGACTGAGTGAAAAACTGAATGCGGCCTTTAAGCGTCTGCGGGGCAAAGGCCGACTGACGGAAAATGACGTCCGGGAAGCCATGCGGGAGGTCCGTCTGGCGCTGCTGGAGGCCGACGTGAGCTACAAGGTGGTCAAGGAATTCGTGGCCACCGTCACGGAGCGGTCTGTGGGCACTGACGTGCTGGACAGCCTGACTCCCGCTCAGCAGGTGGTAAAGATCGTCAACGAGGAACTGACGAACCTCATGGGCGGCGGCACCGCCAAGCTGGCTTTCGCCAACAATGGCCCCACGATCGTCATGATGGTGGGCCTTCAGGGTGCCGGTAAGACCACCACCACCGCCAAGCTGGCGGGCTATATGAAGAAGTTCCACAGTAAGCGGCCCCTGCTGGCCGCCTGCGACGTGTACCGCCCCGCCGCTATTGAGCAGTTGAAGGTAGTGGGCGGACAGCTGGGACTTCCGGTTTTTGAAGAAGGCCAGGGCGATCCCGTAAAAATTGCTGAAAACGCCCTACGCTATGCCAGAGATCACGGCAATGACCTGGTGTTCTTAGATACCGCCGGCCGGCTCCATGTGGACGAAGCCCTCATGGACGAGCTGAAGCGGATGAAGGCAGCCGTCCATCCCAACGAGATCCTGCTGGTGGTGGACGCCATGACAGGTCAGGACGCCGTCAACGCCGCCTCCGCCTTTGACGAGGCACTGGGCATCGACGGTGTGGTGCTCACCAAGCTGGACGGCGACGCCCGCGGCGGCGCAGCCCTCTCCATCAAGGCCGCAACCGGCAAGCCCATCAAGTTTGTGGGTACCGGCGAAAAGCTGGATATGATTGAGCCCTTCCATCCGGACCGCATGGCCAGCCGGATTCTGGGCATGGGCGATATGCTGTCCTTCATCGAAAAGGCACAGCAGACCTATGACGAAAAGCAGGCCAAAAAGCTGGAGGAAAAGCTGAAGAAAAACAGCTTTACCCTGTCGGACTATTTCGACCAGCTCCAGCAGATCCGGAATATGGGCGACCTCAGCCAGCTGGCAGGTATGATGCCCGGCAATCTCGGCAGTAAGCTTCAGGGTGCACAGATCGATGAAAAGGCCATCGCCCACACGGAGGCCATCATCCTCTCCATGACCCCGGAGGAACGAGAAAATCCTCAGATCTTAGGCGCCAGCCGGAAAAAACGGATCGCCGCCGGCTGCGGTCTGGATGTTGTGGATGTAAACCGGCTGCTGAAGCAATTTGAGGGAATGCAGCAGATCATCAAGCAGGTCACTGGCGGACGGAAGCCCGGCTTCGGGTTCGGCGGTCTGGGACACGGCCGCGGCCTGCGCAAGCGCAAAAAGAAATAAACCGTATATTAGATGTCATAACCCGGACATTTATTATAAAAACATCAATCTATTTATTACATTTTGGAGGTACTATCAATGGTTAAGATCAGACTGCGCCGCATGGGCGCCAAGAAGGCTCCTTTCTATCGTGTTGTTGTCGCTGACTCCCGTTTCCCCCGCGATGGCCGTTTCATCGAGGAGATCGGCACTTACAATCCCTGCGTGGCTCCCGCCGATATCAAGATCGACGCTGACCGCGCCAAGGAGTGGATCAAGTCCGGCGCTCAGCCCACTGACACCGTGAGAGCTCTGCTGAAAAAAGTGGACGTCCTCTAATCCGGAGGGCGGAGCATGAAGGACTTGCTGCTCTACATCGCCAGAAACCTGGTGGACGATCCTGACAGCGTCTCCGTGACGGAGGTTCAGGGTGACCAGGAACTGACGTTGGAGCTGCGCGTCGCCCCTGATGATATGGGGAAGGTGATCGGCCGTCAGGGCCGCATCGCCAAGGAGATCCGGACCGTGGTCCGGTCTTACGCCCAGCGCACCGGCGTTAAGGTTTCCGTCGATATTGTAGACTAAAAAAGCAGCTCACCTGCAATGCAGGTGAGCTGCTTTTTCCTTTTACGAACCGTTCAAATCGGCGTTCAGACACCCAGACCGGCATAGAACAGCCAGCACAGTACATATCCGGTCAGTACTGCCATCAGTGTGAAGGGCACGCCGATCCGCATGAACTGCCCCGCTGAGACTTCATAGCCCTCCCGGCGCAGGATACCGCAGGCGGCGATATTGGCACTGGCTCCCACGGGAGTCAGGTTGCCGCCCAGCGTCGCGCCTACCAGCAGTCCGAAGCACAGCACCGTCTGATCCACGCCCAAGGCAGTCGCCACGCCGCCTACCACCGGCAGCATGGTGGCCGTATAGGGGATGTTGTCCACAAAGGCGGAGATCAGCACCGAAGCCCAGACGATGATGGTATAGGTCAGGAACAGATTTCCGCCGCCCATTCCCGTGATGATATGGCTGAGATCATCGATGATCCCCGCCCGTTCAATGCCCCGGATCACCAAGAATAATCCTGCCAGCAGCGCTAAGGTCTCATAGTCGATGGCCTTCAGCACGTCCTTTGCCAGAGCTGTGCCGTACCTGCCGCACTCCGCCGCAAGCCCCGCCAAGAAGAATGTCATGCAGATCAGGCCGTTGGTGATCTCCGGCTTGTTGGGGATAAAGGACGCGGCGATCAGGGAAAGCACCGTTCCCAGCAGCAGCCAAGTAGGCAGATAGTCCGTCACCGGCGTCAGCGCCGCGCCGTACAGCTTGCCCTTTTCCTTCCGGAACAGAAACAGCATCACCGGCACCGTCATCAGCGCCCCGGCCTGCACAACCCAGAACAGACCCGGGCGGCCCCGGTAGGCAAAAAAGTCCATGAAATCCAGTCCCATGTGGCCGCCCAGCAGGATGGACGTGGTATCCCCCACCAGCGTGGCCGCGCCCTGCAAGTTGGAGCTGACGGCAATGGCCAGAATGGGCTGCACCGGGGAAATATTTAGCTTTTTGGAGATGGCAAGTCCCACCGGAGCCAGCATCAGCACCGTGGCTACATTATCCACAAAGGCGGATACCAGCCCCGCGAACAGTGCCAGCGCGATGATGAGCCATTTCACGCTGGGCAGCACCGCTACCAGCCGGTCCGACAGGCGGTTTGGCATATTGGACCTGATGAACAGGTCCACAGTCCCCATGGTGCCCGCCAGCATCATCAGCACGTTCCAGTCCACCGTTCCCGCAACGTCCCCCAACGGCACGATCCGCAGGAGCAGGAACAGCGCCGCCGCGGACAGGGCGGACACCGCCCGGTATTTGGGCAGCAAAAGCAGCAGGGCGTAAACCGCGATAAAGGTCAGGAGTGCGATGGTTTTCATAGGGTATCCTCCGTACAAATTCGATAGAACTCCAAATACGGCAAAAGCGGCACTTTCGCCGCGTCAGACAGCAAAAGTCCCGCTTCTTCCCACGCGGCCCAGGTTCTTCATCCGGGATGGCAAACCGCGCAGCACCCTGATGGCGCAAGCCGCTTCCTTTTACGCATGTCAGGATACCAGACTTTTCTCCGTCCGTCAAGCGAATGCTTCGATAGGATAAGATATGCGGGCCTGTCCCATTTCATTCCTGCGTCACCTCCGGAGCGGGAAGGCTTCCCCCTCAGCTTCGGCCAATGGGAAAGCGGGGCCACCGTCCCGGCTTTCCCTGTCCGGTCCCTTACTGCCGCCGGGCCGTCCGGTACTCGTCACCGGGGCGGTAAAAGGGGCAGCTGTCATTGGCAGAACGGAGGAACCGCTCCATCTCGTCCTCATCCAGATCCGCCTCGCAGTAATTGGTATCCGCTTCCGGATCGTACTCATAATAAACGCAGTCCTCACAATTCGTCATAGCGTGCTCCTCACTTGGTAGGAATGATCTCGATCCAGTAACCGTCGGGATCAGAGATAAAGTAAATACCCATGGCCGGGTTCTCGTAGCAGATGCAGCCCAGCTTTTCGTGGAGAGCGTGAGCCTTTTCCATATCCTCCACCGCCAGAGCCAAGTGGAATTCGCACTCGCCCAGATCGTATTTCTGGGGATGATCCCGGAGCCAGGTCAGCTCCAGCTGAAACTCCGTTTTCCCGTCCCCCAGAAACGTGAGGATGAAGCTGCCGTCCGCCGCTTCCTTTCTGCGGACCGGCTCCAGCCCCAGCGCGTCATGATAAAAAGCGATAGACCGCTCCAGATCCGTCACATTAAAATTAAAATGGTTAAAAGCAAACATAGGTTCCCTCCTGTTTTGATCTGCCTGCATTATACCGCGTTCCGGGTCTGTCCGCAAGCGGTTCTCTCCCTTTATATTTTCCGCCGCGGCCATTTGTCTTTCCCACAAAATCTCAGAGAAAACAGCCTTCACGCCGGAATTTTGTATAAAACGCCCTCAGTTTTTATGCCTTCTCCCTCATCTTTATCCATTTTCACATGCGCTTTCCTGTTGACAATTTGATTCCGCAGGATTACAATAAGCCCATAATTCAGGCAGAAAGGAGCGATTCAGATGATGTTCAATCGTTTTTACAACATGGAAATGATGAATACTTCTGCGTCCGCTCCCAGCGCGAACGCTGACTCTTCCTGCGCACATACCGCTCGCACTTCTCATACTGCCAATACTGCTATGATCGCTATTATGGACGCCATTATTATGGCGTCCATTATTATTTTTGGTCTGATTATGATTCTGGACCTGCGCGCCATCGCCATGATCGCGATTATTATTGCGATTCTGGTACTGGTAGTAGGCTTGGTCATTCAGAAAGCAAATGTGCCCTGGTGTTGCGAGTTAGCGATTTAACTGTTTGATACAGTAAAGCGGCTCCGCCAGTGGCGGGGCCGCTTTTTTGTATGACTTCCCCCGTATTCCGCACGGCCGGCGGAGCGGAGAAAGCCCCATATAAATCTGATTTCGTTTTGATGAAAAGGAGATCCAATATGAAAAAGAAATTGTTTGCCTTTGTTATGGCCGCCACGATGGTGTTCAGTCTGGCCGCCTGCGGCTCCAAGGACTCCGGCAATTCCGGCGATACCGGCACCTCCGCCCCCACCTCCGGCGACAGCGTCCAGACCTTCAAGGTCGGCACCTCCGGCCCCCTGACCGGCGACAACGCCATCTACGGCATGGCCGTGGCGCAGGGCGCGGAGTTGGCCGTCAATGAGATCAACGCCAGCGATTCCAAGATCAAGTTCGAGTTCCAGAAGCAGGACGACGAGGCCGACGGCGAGAAGGCCGTCAACGCCTACAACACCATGATGGACTGGGGTATGCAGGTCCTGGTTGGCCCCACCACCACCGGCGCGTCCATCGCCGTGGCCGATGTCTGCTGCAATGACCGCACCTTCATGCTGACCCCCTCCGCCTCCTCCACCGACGTGACCGCCAATAAGGACAACGTGTTCCAGGTCTGCTTCACCGACCCCAACCAGGGTGTTGGCGCTGCCGCCTACATGGCTGAAAACTATGCCGGCGCCAAAATCGCCATCATCTACCGCAATGACGACGCTTACTCTCAGGGCGTCCGCGACGCTTTCGTGAAAGAAGCCGACAGCAAGGGCCTCTCCGTTGTCTATCAGGGCACCTTCACCGTCGATACCGCCTCTGACTTCTCCGTCCAGCTGGCCGGTGCGCAGAATGCCGGCGCTGATCTCATCTTCCTCCCCATCTACTATCAGCCCGCCTCCGTGATCTTCGCCCAGGCCAAGGCCATGGACTACGCCCCCACCTTCTTCGGTGTGGACGGCATGGACGGCATCCTGACCATGCCCGGCTTCGACGTTTCTCTGGCCGAGGGTCTGGTGCTCATGACTCCCTTCTCCGCCACGGTTGAGTCCAACAAGAGCTTCGTGGACGCTTATGTCGCCGCCTACGGCACTGAGCCCAACCAGTTCGCCGCCGACGCTTATGACGGCGTGTACATCGTCAAGGCCGCTCTGGAAGCCGCCGGCTGCACCGCCGACATGAGCAACGAGGAGATCTGTGACGCTCTGGTCGGTGCCATGACCACCCTGAAGTTCACCGGTCTCACCGGCAAGGACATGACCTGGAATGCCGAGGGTCAGGTCTCCAAGGCCCCCACCGCCTATGTGGTCAAGGACGGCCAGTACGTCGAGGGCTGATTTCTCCAAAGTTCAGAAAAGACCGTTTATCGTCTCTCAAGGAGCGAAAGGTCGCCGGGAGTTTTCACTCCCGGCGGCCTGCGCCCCGCTTCTATGGCGGAAACGAAGGCAGCTGCCCTCGTCTCTGCCCTTGTTTCTGCCACAGACGAACCCCAACACCCAACGAGAAAAAGAGGTGCCATCTTATGGAATTCTTATCCTATCTCATCAGCGGCATCAGCCTCGGCAGCGTGTATGCCATCATCGCCCTGGGCTATACCATGGTGTACGGCATCGCCAAGATGCTGAACTTTGCCCACGGCGACATCATTATGATCGGCGGCTACATCTCCTTCTGCTCCATGTACTATTTAAATCTCCCGCCCATCGTGGCCACCATTCTGGCTGTGATCGTATGCACCGTCCTCGGCATCGTGATCGAGCGGCTGGCCTACGCCCCCCTGCGCTCCGCCCCTTCTCTGGCGGTGCTCATCACCGCCATCGGCGTCAGCTATTTTCTCCAGAACTCCGCCCTGCTGATCTGGAAGGCCGCCGCCCGGTCCTATCCTCCCGTTGTCGCAGGCGCTGTGCAACTTTTCAACGGCCAGCTCACCATTTCCTACATTTCTCTGCTGACCATCGCCGCCTGCATCGTCATCATGCTGGCGTTGACCACCTTCGTCAGCAAGTCCAAGATGGGCAAGGCCATGCGTGCCTGCTCCGAGGATAAGGGCGCGGCCCAGCTCATGGGCATCAACGTCAACTCCACCATTTCCGCAACCTTTGCCATCGGCTCCGCTCTGGCGGCCATCGCCGGTGTGCTGCTGTGCTCCTTCAACACCTCTCTGATGCCCACCACCGGCTCCATGCCCGGTATCAAGGCGTTCACCGCCGCCGTGTTCGGCGGCATCGGCTCCATCCCCGGCGCATTTCTGGGCGGCCTGCTGCTGGGCATCATCGAAGCCCTGGCCAAGGCCTATATTTCCACCCAGCTGGCAAACTCCATCGTTTTCGCCGTTCTGATCGTGGTCCTACTGGTGAAGCCGGCCGGTCTGCTGGGCAAGATCGTGCCCGAGAAAGTGTAAGGTGAGCAGGATGAAACAACGAAAGATCAGTAAAACCAATGTGGTGAATTTCTCCACCTATCTGGGCATGGTCATCTTTTTCCTTGTGATGACCGCTCTCAGCAAGGCCGGTGTTCTGAACCGTTCCATGACCGGCCTGCTGGTCCCCATCTGCTGCTATATGTCTATGGCTGTGTCCCTGAACCTGACGGTGGGCATCCTTGGTGAGCTGAGTCTGGGGCATGCGGGCTTTATGAGCGTAGGTGCCTTCGCGGGCGTCATCGCTTCTCAAAGCCTGCTGGATGTGGTCCCCTCCGCCGGTCTGCGGCTGACCATCGCCATGATCGTGGGCGCGCTGTTCGCCACCATCGCCGGCTTCATCGTGGGTGCTCCCGTGCTGCGGCTCCAGGGCGACTATCTGGCCATCGTGACTCTGGCCTTCGGCGAGATCATCAAGGAGCTTGTGACCTGCCTCATCGTGGGCCATGACGAAAATGGTCTCCATATCCTCTTTAACCTCACCGGCAACAAGACCGTGGAGGATCTGGGCCTCAGCGACACCGGCATCGCCATCATCAAAGGTGCGCAGGGTACCGCCAGCGTCAAGACCATCGCCAGCTTCACTGCCGGTTTCATTCTGGTGATGGTGACGCTGTTCATCGTGCTGAATCTGAAGCACAGCCGGGCCGGGCGGGCCATCATGGCGCTGCGGGACAACCGCATCGCCACCTCCAGCATCGGCATCAACACCACCAAGTACAAGCTCATGGCTTTTGTCACCTCCGCCGCTCTGGCCGGTGCCGCCGGTGCGCTGTACGGCTTGAACTATTCCTCTCTCCAGGCCGCTAAATTCAACTTCAACACCTCTATCCTGGTGCTGGTGTTCGTGGTGCTGGGCGGTCTTGGCAACATCTGGGGCAGCCTGGTAGCTGCCGCGGCGCTGACCATCCTGCCGGAGGCCCTCCGGGAATTCGCCGACTACCGGATGCTGGTGTACGCCATCGTGTTGATCCTCGTCATGCTGGCGACCCACAACCCCACGCTGCAAAGCTTCTTCGCCCGGCTCAAGCCCGGCAAAAAGGAAGAAAAGGAGGCTGCCTGATATGTTCGGAAAACTGGTTCCCGTCCCCTCCGGCGCTGTGATCCCGGAGCGTGACATCGGCAAGCGTCCCATCCTCAATTGCATCAATCTGGGCGTCACCTTCGGCGGCCTGAAGGCCGTGGACGATTTCAACCTCATGATCGGCCGGACGGAGATCGCCGGTCTCATCGGTCCCAACGGCGCAGGCAAAACCACGGTGTTCAACCTGCTGACCAAGGTGTATCAGCCTACCCACGGCACCATCCTTCTGGACGGGCAGGACACCCACAACATGACCACCGCTCAGGTGAACCGGGCCGGTATCGCCCGTACCTTCCAGAACATCCGCCTGTTCAATGACCTGACGGTGGAGGAAAACGTCACCGTGGCGATGGACGCTCAGATGAAATACAACATGGTCAGCGGCATCTTCCGCCTCCCCAGCTTCTGGAAGGAGGAAAAGGTGGCCCACGAGCGGGCGCTGGAGCTGCTGAGCCTGTTTCACATGGAGGACCTGGCAAACGTAAAGGCAGGTTCCCTGCCCTACGGCGCCCAGCGCCGTCTGGAGATCGTCCGGGCGCTGGCAACCAACCCCTCCTTGCTGCTGCTGGACGAACCTGCCGCCGGTATGAACCCCTCCGAAACGGCGGAGCTGATGGAGAACATCCGTAAGATCCGGGATACGTTCCAGATCGCCATTATGCTCATTGAGCATGACATGAATCTGGTCATGAACATCTGCGAGGGCATCTGCGTGCTGAACTTCGGCCGTGTCATCGCCAAGGGCAGCCCCGAAGAGATCCAGTCCAACCCTGTGGTCATCGAGGCCTACCTGGGCAAACAGAAGGAGGCGTGAGCATGAGCACCATTTTAAAGGTTGACGATATCAACGTCTATTACGGCAGCATTCACGCCATCAAGGGCATCTCCTTTGAGGTCAATGAGGGCGAGATCGTGACCCTGATCGGTGCCAACGGCGCCGGCAAGTCCACCACTCTGAACACCATTTCCGGCCTGCTCCACAGTAAGACCGGCCATATCGAGTTCATGGGCGAGCCTTTGAACCATGTACCCAGCCATAAGGTTGTTTCCAAGGGACTGGCGCTGGTCCCCGAGGGACGGCGGATCTTCCTCCAGATGTCCGTGCAGGAAAATCTGGACATGGGTGCTTTCTCCCGCCGGGGCGGCAACATCGACGCCGATATGGAGCGAGTCTTTGAACAGTTCCCCCGCCTGAAAGAACGCCGCAAGCAGGTGGCCGGTACCCTCTCCGGCGGTGAGCAGCAGATGCTGGCCATGGGCCGGGCACTGATGTCCAACCCCAAGCTGCTGATGCTGGACGAGCCCTCCATGGGCCTGGCCCCCATTCTGGTAGAGCAGATCTTTGACATCATCAAAAATCTCCACAAGGCCGGCACCACGATCCTGCTGGTGGAGCAGAATGCGCAGGCGGCCCTGTCCGTGGCTGACCGGGGCTATGTACTGGAAACCGGAAAGATCGTCACCACCGGCACAGGCGCGGAACTGCTGGCCTCTCCCGCCATCAAGAAGGCGTATCTGGGAGGCTAAACGTCGGAGCAAAGTTCGTACACTCCGTTTCCACCTGACGGCGAAACCCTCGTTTTTCTTCCTTGCTCCTCCTCTTTCGCGTCAGATTTGCTTCGCCGGATTCTGACGCGAGTGGGACGGGGGATGCGAGGAAGCAAAGTCCGCATGGTTCATTTCCATCTGGCCTGAAGCCTTTGCTGTTTTCCATTTTCGCAGCAGAAACCGCACGTCCGGTTGGACGTGCGGTTTTTTCTCTCCGCCTCTTTTCAAAGCCGCTTCCCCGTGGTATACTGCTGTCAAGACAAGTTTGAAAGGGGTATCGTATGCACGCGGAGGAACGCAGAGAAACGATTTTGAAGCTGCTGCGGCAGTCTGCTCAACCGGTCAGTGCCTCGACGCTGGCAGGCCAACTGTCCGTCAGCCGTCAGATCATCGTAGGAGACATTGCCTTGCTGCGGGCCGGAGGCGCAGACATTTTTGCCACCCCCCGGGGGTACTGCCTGCAAAATGCCGCCGCAGCCGGTCTCACCCGCCGGGTAGCTGTCCGCCATGACGAGGCAGGCATGGAGGCAGAGCTGAACACTATGGTGGACAATGGCTGCACCGTAGTGGACGTGATCGTGGAACACCCTCTTTACGGCCAACTCACCGGCCCCTTGCAGCTTTCCAGCCGATACGATGTGGCCCAGTTCATCGCCCGGAGCCACACCGCCCAGCCTCTCTCCGTTCTCACCGGCGGCATCCACCTTCACACGCTGCTCTGCCCCAGCGAGGACGCTTACCGGCGGGAACTGGACGCCCTGCGGCAGGCAGGCTTCCTGCTGGAGGGATAAAACTTTCTGTTGACAAGCATACCGATTCCGTGTATAGTGTGTTGGACAGGTGTCAAGACACCAGTCTGACACACTATTTTTGATCGATACGGAGTATTCTCATGGAAAAGGTAAACGCATTCCTGAAGCGCAAAAACATCGTTTTTTCCGCCAAGCGCTATGGCATTGATGCCCTGGGCGCTATGGCACAGGGCCTGTTCTGCTCCCTGCTGATCGGCACCATCCTCAACACGCTGGGCACGCAGTTCCACATCGGTTTCCTCACCGCCCAGATCGGGGAAAAGGTTCCCTACACCGTAGGCGGCCTGACCTCCTTTATGAGCGGTCCCGCCATGGCCATTGCCATCGGCTACGCCTTGCAGGCGCCCCCGCTGGTGCTGTTCTCTCTGGCGGCTGTGGGTTACGCCTGCAACCTGCTGGGCGGCGCGGGCGGACCCTTGGCCGTGCTGTTCGTGGCGATCATCGCAGCGGAGTGCGGCAAGGCCGTCAGCAAAGAGACGAAGATCGACATTCTGGTGACTCCCATTGTCACCACCCTCATCGGCGTAGGCACGGCCTATGTTATCGCCCCGCCCATCGGCACCGCCGCCAGCGCCTTCGGTATGGTCATTATGAAGGCCACGGAGCTTCAGCCCTTCCTGATGGGTATTCTGGTGTCCGTGCTGGTAGGCGTAGCCTTGACCCTGCCCATCTCCTCCGCCGCCATCTGCTCCGTACTGGGCCTCACCGGTCTGGCAGGCGGTGCGGCTGTGGCTGGCTGCTGCGCCCAGATGGTAGGCTTCGCCGTTATGAGCTTCCGGGAGAACGGCTGGGGCGGTCTGGTGAGCCAGGGCCTCGGCACCTCCATGCTGCAAATGCCCAACATCGTGAAAAACCCCCGCGTCTGGATCGCCCCTACCGTCACCTCCGCCATTACCGGCCCCATTGCCACCTGCCTGTTCCGTCTGCAAATGAACGGCGCGGCCATCAACTCCGGTATGGGCACCTGCGGCCTGTGCGGCCAGTTGGGTGTGTGGACCGGTTGGGTGGCTCCCAGTGAAAAGGCTCTGGCCAACGGCGCCATCGCCATGAACCCCACCGCTTTTGACTGGGCAGGCCTGATCCTGATCTCCTTCATCCTCCCCGCCATTCTGTGCCCCCTTATCAACCAGCTCTGCCGCAAGGCCGGCTGGGTGAAGGATGGCGATCTGAAGCTGCCCTGATATCCCTAATTTCACACATGTAGAAAAAACCATCGGCTTTTTGTAGAAAAAACCATCGGCTTTTTGTGGAAAAAGCCGATGGTTTTTGTTCTTCTATGGGATTATGCCCTGTTTAGCCGAATTTACGCCCCGATTCCCGTCCGAACGTACATTTTTAATAGGTGTTTTTCATTGTTAAAAAGCAAACATCTGTTGACGAAACGCCATGTTTTGGGTTAGAATACGTGTCAGGAAGGTATGTTCCTTTCAATGGCTGATCGCGCTGTCTCGTAAACTCCGTGTACGGCGCGATCTTTGTCGGGTGTCCCGGAAAACGATTACTTGTGATCATTTTCCGGAATGTGTTATCTTCTTCAAAATTGGAAGCGTACACATACCGTCATTTCCTTGTTTTACTTCATTTTTTCATCAAAGCAAGCAGAAAGGATGCGTGTTACATGGATGTAAAAAAGTGCAACGTTCTGGCGGCTGAGATCCGGCTGGAGACCCTGAAGGTCATCCACTCCCGGGGCTTCGGTCACGTGGGCGGTTCCATGGATCTAGCAGACCTGATGGCCGTTTTGTACGGTGAGGTCATGAAGTTCGATCCCAAGAACCCCCGCTGGGAGGATCGCGACTGGCTGGTGCTCAGTAAGGGCCACGCCGGACCCGTGGCTTATGCCACCTTCGGTCTCATGGGCTTCTATCCCATGGAGGAGGCCTACACCCTGAACCAGCCCCACACCAAGTTCCCCAGCCACACTGACCGCAAGCTGACTCCCGGCGTGGATCTGACCACCGGCTCTCTGGGCCAGGGCGCTTCCACCGCTGCCGGCGCCGCTCTGGGCAACAAGATCGACGGCCGCACCAACCACGTCTTCTGCGTCATCGGCGACGGTGAGGCGGACGAGGGCCAGGTCTGGGAGTCCTTCCAGTTCGCCTATGCCCACAAGCTGGACAACCTGATCTATTTCATCGACAAAAACGGCTATCAGCTGGACGGCCCCACCGATGACATTCTGGCTCACGGCGATCTGGCCAAGAAGGCGGAGTCCTTCGGCCTGTACACGCAGGAGATCGACGGCCATGACGTTCAGGCGATCTATGACGCCATTCAGAACGCATACGCCAAGAAGGGCGTTCCCAGCTGCATCGTGCTGGATACCTGCAAGGGCAAGGGCGCTACCTTTGCCGAGCCCAAGCATGACCACTCCTCTCAGCCCAACGAGGAGCAGTGGGCCGAGGCCATCGCCGCTTCTGAGAAGGCCTTGGAAGCTGTCAAGAACGCTTAAAGGAGGGTGCGAGTAATGAGTGTGAAAGTAATTGGTAAGCATGAAAAGGACTCCCGCGCCTGCCGCGACGCGCTGGCCCTGACTCTGAACGAAATGATGGCCGAGGACAAGTCCATCGTCTATGTGGACTGCGATCTGATGGGCTGCATCAACACCAAGATGCTGAGGAAGAACTATCCTGACCGCGCTTTTGAGGCCGGTATTGCCGAGGCCAACGGCGCCGGCGTGGCTGCGGGCCTCGCTGCCGCCGGCAAAAAGGTGTTCTTCCATTCCTTCGGTACCTTCTCCTCCCGCCGCTGCTATGACCAGATCTATATGTCCGCCGCTTATGCCGGTCTGCCCGTCCACGTGCTGGGCTCCGACGCCGGTGTGACCGCTGCCTTCAACGGCGGCACCCATATGCCTCTGGAGGATGCCGCTATGTACCTGAGCATCCCAGAGACCGTGGTGCTGGATCCCGCCGACTATGTCCAGCTGGAGTGCATCACCCGTCAGCTGCCCGGCATCACCTCCGGCGTGACCTATACCCGCTTTGTCCGCAAGGGCATCGTCAAGGTCTATGAGGACGGTTCCGAGTTCCCCATCGGCAAGGGCGTTGTGCTCCACGAGAGCGACAAGGACGTGGCCACCATCATCACCTCCGGCATCATGGTGGACGAGTCCTTGAAGGCTTATGAGGCCCTCCAGGCGGAAGGCATTTCCGTCCGCGTGATCGATATGTTCACCTGGAAGCCTCTGGACGAGGAGCTGGTCATCAAGGCCGCCAAGGAGACCGGTGCTATTGTCACCGCCGAGAACCACAACGTCACCTGCGGTCTGGGCAGCGTGGTTTCCAACTGCCTGGCTAAGAACTGCCCCACCGTTCAGGAGTTTGTGGGCGTGCAGGATCTGTTCGGTCAGGTCGGTCCTCAGGACTTCCTGATGGATGAGTACGGCCTCCGTGCCGCCAATATCGTGGCTACCGTCAAAAAGGCGATCAGCCGCAAGTAATTCGGATATCCGGCGGGGTCTCCCCGGAGATCCCGCCTGTATCACTTAAATCAATTAAAAGGAGATTTCAATCATGGATGCATTTTCCGCTTCTCTGATGGCTGACAAGAGAGAGATTGTCTTTGCTCCCACCGTGTATAAGTTCCAGACCTTCGCTCAGATGGCTGAGGAGTTCAAGCTGGGTGAACGGGACGTGGTTCTGACCAACGAGTTCATCTACACCCCCTTCATGAAGGAGCTGGGCCTGAAGTGCAACTTCGTGTTCCAGGAGAAGTTCGGCGCCGGTGAGCCCTCTGAGGCCATGATCCAGACCATGTACGACGCCATCCCCTATGACAGCTATGACCGCGTCATCGCCGTGGGCGGCGGCGCCATCATGGACCTGTGCAAGCTGCTGGGCTGCAAGCGTCCCGACACCGTCCACAACCTGTACTTCAAGCGCTTCCCCGTGGTCCACGAGAAGGACGTCATCGCCATCCCCACCACCTGCGGCACCGGCTCTGAGTGCACTAACATCTCCGTGGCCATTGTCAAGGACGAGAAGGACGGCGTGCTCACCGGCGGCGAAACCAAGCTGGGCCTGGTGTCCGATGACATCATCCCCAACAAGGTGTGCCTGATCCCCGACCTGCTCAAGACCCTGCCCTACAAGCCCTTCGCCTGCTCCGCCATCGACGCGCTGGTCCACGCCACCGAGTCCTTCCTGAGCCCCCACCGCAAGACCATGACCTCCGAGCTGTTCAGCGAGAAGGCCATGGACATGATCCTCAAGGGCTTCAAGCTCATCGACGAGAAGGGTCAGGACGCCCGCTTTGAGTATCTGGATGAGTTCGTCACTGCCTCCTTCTACGCCGGCATTGCCTTCCTGAAGGCTGGCTGCGGCCCTGTCCACGGCATGAGCTTCCCTCTGGGCGGCACCTATCATGTGCCTCACGGCGAGTCCAACTACATGCTCTTCGGCGCCATCATGGACTACTATGATGCCAACAAGCCCGACGGCGAGATCATGAAGTTCAAGGAGCTGGTGGCCCGCATCCTCGGCTGCGAGGTCAAGGACGCCATCCCCGAGATGAACGCTCTGCTGCAGCGCATCCTGCCTCTGCGTCCCCTGCGTGACTGCGGCTTCACTGAGGCTGACTTCAAGATCTTCCCCCAGTCCGTGGAGACCAACCAGCAGCGCCTGATGACCAACGCTTACTATCCCTTCGATCTGGAGAGCGAAGAGGCCATCTACCGCAAGTGCTATTGATCCCAACGGATCATCCACCGAAAAAAATCCGCGGCGGTCAGCCGCTCCTCTCCTCTGAGAGAAACGGCTGGCCCCGCAGAACCCCCGACAGGTGATCGTATTTACGATGCCTGCCGGGGGTTTTCGTTTTGACCGCAGCCTGTCGGCAGAATCAATATGGTGGCTGGCCGGGAGGAATAGGCTGCCGCCCGCCCATACGGGCAGTCTGCGGTGTACCGTTTTTTGCCAAAATTCTGTTCTTGACAATTGAGGTCCCCCTCTGTACAATCGTTCTAAATAGAACGTTAATGAAAGGAGAACCTATGCACTTTTGGGATCAGCATAAAACCATCACGCGGTATTATGAGATTCTGATGTCGTCCGTGTGCGAGAAATATCAGCTCAAGCATCTGGAATATGATATTCTGATGTTTTTGCACAACAATCCCCAGTATCGCACGGCGGCAGATATCGTCAGGGTCCGGAAATCCACCAAGTCCCACGTGTCCACCTCACTGAAAACTCTTGAGGACAGGGGCTTTATCGCAAAAAAGACAGACCCGGTAAACAAAAAGCACATTGAGCTTGATCTGCTGGAACCGGCAAATGAGATCGTCCGGGACGGGCTTCTGGCCCAGCGGCAGTTCGCGGAGCAGATGCTCCGGGGCCTGACGCCGGAGGACATCGCCGTTTGCAAGCGCGTATTCCAACAGGTATGCAGCAACGCGGAAGCATGCATCAAACAGAAAGGATAAAAACATGGATCACAAAGCCTATCAGCCCAAAATGCCCGACATTATGGAGGCCGTATTTGATGCGGTATATCTGCTGTTCGACTTTGTGGCGGGCATCGTATTTTTCGCCATGGCGCAGGGCCGCCCCCTGTTTGTTCTCTACGGCATCCTGACCCTGACCCTCTGCGGCGGCGATGCCTTCCACCTCGTTCCCCGGATCTTCCGGGCGTTCCGTGGAAGCACCCCCAAGATCAAGCATCTGATGGGCACCGGCCTGCAAATCTCCTCCATCACGATGGCGGCGTTTTATGCGATCTTGCTGTTCATCTGGAAGCTCACCTTCCCGGACTTCGCCGCTCCTGCGGCGGTGGAGGTGATGATCTGGGCCTCCGCCATCATCCGGATCGCCGTGTGCCTGCTGCCCCAGAACAACTAGTGCACGGACGAGGGCAATCTGAAGCTGTCCATCCTCCGGAACGGCGTTTTCGCCGTCACCGGCATCGGCGTCATGATCCTGTACGCCATTTCCGGGAACGCCGGCGGGTATCACATGACGAAAATGGTAGCGGCCATTCTGATCTCCTTCGGCTGCTATCTGCCCGTCACGCTGTTCAGCAAAACGAAACCCAAGGTGGGCCTGCTGATGATTCCCAAGACCTGCGCGTATATGTGGATCATCGCTATGGGCCTGCAGCTTTTGGGTTCCTGGAACGGCTGATTCAATCAAGATCAAAAAATTTCCGGGTGCAGTGCACCCGGAAATTTTTTATTATCCCAATTCCTTTGTCCGGCGATAGGCCGCTTCCACAGCGGCGATCGCCGCCCCACGGAATCCCCGGTCCTCCAGCGCCGCCACACCGGCGATGGTACTGCCGCCGGGACTGCACACGGCGTCCTTCAAAGCGCCGGGGTGCTCTCCCGTTTCCAGCAGCAGGGACGCGCTGCCCAGAAGCATCTGGGCGGCGTACCGCATAGCCTTGGCACGGGGCACGCCGCACTTCACCGCCCCGTCTGCCAATGCCTCCACAAACATGTAGGCATAGGCGGGGCCGCAGCCGGACACGGCGCTGGCCGCGTCGATCAGATGCTCCGGCAGGTCATCCAGCAAGCCGGATTCTGCCATCAGAGCTTTGAAGGCCGCCAGTTCCTCCGCCGTTACACGGTCATTTGCCGACACCAGCATCAGCCCCTGTCCCACGGCGCTGGGTGTGTTTGGCATGATGCGGATGATCTTCTTCTCTCCGCCCAGCATCTCCGCCAAGCGGTCCAGACTGATGCCCGCCAGCATGGAGACAAAAACAGCGTCAGACGCCGCAATGTCCTCCGCCAGCTTTGCCGTCACACCGGCAAACATCTGGGGCTTCACTCCCCAAAACACGAATCGGCTCTCCCGCAGGATCGCTTCTGCCGTCTCCGCAGCGCAGCCGATGGATGCCGCCGCCTTTGCGGAGTGCTCCGCCGTGGAGCAAGCCACGGCCACCGCCGCCCCGCCCACGGTTTTCACCGCTGCCCGCGCCAGCGCGCCGCCCATATTTCCAGCGCCGATAAAACCGGCCTCATACTGATATGCCATACGTCTCTCCTTACCGGGTCTGTCCGCTGCCCCGAATGATGTATTGATAGGTGCTCAGCTCGTCCAGCCCCATCGGGCCGCGGGCATGGAGCTTCTGGGTGGAAATTCCCATCTCGCAGCCGAGACCGAACTCTCCGCCGTCAGTGAACCGGGTGGAGACGTTGACGTACACCGCCGCGCTGTCCACTCCGTTGACAAATTTCTCCGCGTTGGCGTCGTTCTCCGTCACGATGGCCTCGCTGTGGTGGGTGGAGTGGGCCTGAATATGTTCGATCGCCTCGTCCACGCTGTCCACCACTCTGACAGCCAGAATATAGTCCAAAAATTCCGTGTCAAAATCTGCCGGGCCAGCCGGTGTTCCGGGAATCACAGCGGCAGCCCTTGGGTCCAGCCGCAGTTCCACGGGGATCTGCCCCGCGGCTGTCCGATCCTCTACCAGTGCCTTCCGCAGCATGGGCAGAAACCGCTCCGCCACGGCGCTGTGGACCAGACACACCTCCTCGGCGTTGCACACGGAGGGGCGGCTGGTTTTGGCGTTGACAATGATCTTCACTGCCTTGTCCAAATCGGCGTATTCGTCCACATACACATGGCAGATACCGGTTCCGGTCTGGATGCAGGGCACCGTCGCCTGCTCCACGCAGGCCCGGATCAGTCCCGCCCCGCCACGGGGGATCAGCAGATCCACCAGCCCGTCCGCCGTCATCAGAACGCGGGCGCTCTCATGACTGGTATCCTCCAGAATATTCACGATGTCCGGGTCGCCGCCCACGGCGGAAATCCCCTGCTTCAGCGCCTTTACGATGGCGGTGGAGGTGCGGACGGCCTCTTTCCCGCTGCGGAGAACGCAGACGTTGCCGCTTTTCACTGTCAGTGCCGCCGCATCGGAGGTGACGTTGGGGCGGCTCTCGTAAATGATCGCCACCAGTCCCAAGGGCACCTGCTTTTTATAGATGGTCATACCGTTAGCGTGGCGCGTCTCCGACAAAATACGTCCGGTATGATCCGGCAGCTTCACCGTGGCCCGGATACCCTCCGCCATGGCGGCGATGCGGCCCTCATCCAGCCGCAGCCGGTCCAGCATCACATCGGAAATGCGGCCCCGTGCCGCTTCCAGATCCGCTTCATTGCAGGTCAGGATCTCCGCCGTGTGTTCCACGAGGCTGTCCGCCATGGCGGTCAGGAAGCGGTTTTTCGTTTCCGCGTCCGCGTCCCGGAGGGCGCTCCAAGCGGCTTTCGTTTTCCGAATGATATCCAACGTAGTCATTTGCTCACCTTCTTTGCCAAAAATCGGGTGCCGATGGGTTCTCCCTCTACGATGCCGTACAGCAGATCCGGGTTCCAGCCGTTGGCTATCACCATTTCGCAGCCCGCCTCCGTGGCGATCTGCGCTGCATGGAGTTTTGTCACCATGCCGCCGGTACCCAGTTCGGAGCCGCTGCCCCCCGCCAGAGAGAGGATTTTCCCGTCGATCTCCGTCACTTCATGGATCAGCTTCGCATCCGGGTTCTTATGGGGATCGCTGTCATACAGACCGTCAATATCCGACAGGAGGATCAGCAGCTCCGCTCTCGTTGTGGCGGCCACCACAGCGGAAAGGGTATCATTATCGCCCACGGCGATCTCCTCCGTGGAAATCGTGTCATTCTCGTTGATGATGGGCAGGGCCCCCAGCTCCAACAGGCGGTCCAGGGTGTTGTGGAAGTTCTCCTTCCTGCTGCCGCCGTCGGCAATGTCCGGCGCAGTGATCAGAAGTTGGGCCACCGTATGATTGTATTCAGTAAACAGCTTGTCATACACATACATCAGCTCGCACTGTCCCACCGCCGCCGATGCCTGCTTGGTGGGCATATCGTGGGGCCGCTCCCGGAGGTTCAGCTTACCGAAGCCCATGGCGATGGCGCCGGAGGACACCAGAATGATCTCGTGACCCGCGTTTTTCAAATCGCTGAGCACTCTGCACATCCGCTCCACCCGCTGAATATTCAGCCGCCCGGTGGCATAGGCCAGCGTGGAGGTCCCCACCTTGACTACGATTCTCATAGATCGTTCCCCTTTCCATCCGCCGCACTCGGTTTCTTCAGGATTCAGCGCCGCTGTCAAGAGGCTTCGGCGCCGTCCTCTTTTTTGCCGATTTTATACCAGAATGCCGCATCCGTCAAGGCGTCCGGTCCTCCCTTTGACAATTTTTACAAAAAGCTTTACAATAAGGGAAAATTTGTGTATACAGGCGTCTCCGACGCCGGGAAAGGCTGATCCTATGGAACGTTCCTCCGGTATTCTGCTGCCCCTGTTTTCTCTGCCCTCCCCCTACGGTATCGGCACTATGGGCCTCGCGGCTTATGACTTTGCCGATCTGCTCCACGCCGCCGGTCAGCGGTACTGGCAGATGCTCCCCCTCGGTCCCACCAGCTACGGCGATTCCCCCTACCAGAGTTTTTCCTCCTATGCGGGCAATCCCTATCTCATTGATTTGGATCTGTTGATCGAGGATGGGCTTCTGACGGAGCAGGAGGTCTGTGACCGGGACTGGGGAGAAGATCCCCGCCATGTGGACTACGGCAAGCTCTACGAAAACCGTCTGGACCTGCTGAAAAAGGCGGCGGAACGAGGCTGGATGCGGGATAGCGGCGCGGTGGCGGGCTTTACAGAGAAAAACGCCTCTTGGCTGCCGGACTACGCCCTGTTCATGGCCCTCAAGCGGCATTTCGGCATGAAGTCCTGGCAGGAATGGCCCGATGAGGCTGTCCGGCTCCACGATCCTGCGGCTCTGGCCCGGTACCGGGAGCTGCTGCGGGAGGATGTGGAGCTGTTCACCTATATCCAATTTCTGTTCTTCCGCCAGTGGACCGCCTTGAAGTCCTATATCAACAGCCTTGGCATCGGTATCATCGGCGACCTGCCTATTTATGTGGCCATGGACTCCGCTGACGTCTGGGCGGAGCGGTCCATGTTCCGTCTGGACAGCCGGGGCGTTCCCACAGAGGTGGCCGGTGTTCCGCCGGACTACTTCTCCAAGGACGGCCAGCTTTGGGGCAATCCGCTCTACGATTATGACGCCATGAAGCGGGACGGCTTCGGCTGGTGGATCCGCCGGGTGGACGGCGCCGCCAGACTGTATGACGTGATCCGCATTGATCATTTCCGGGGCTTCGCCAGCTATTGGGCGGTGCCCTACGGTTCTTCGACCGCCAAAACCGGCCGCTGGGTCAAGGGGCCGGGACTGGATCTGCTGAACGTCCTCACCGGCTGGTTCCACGGTATCCGCTTCATCGCAGAAGATCTGGGTGAGCCTTCTCCCGACGTGACGAAGCTGCTGGCGGATTCCGGTCTGCCGGGGATGCGGGTTCTGGAATTTGCCTTTTCCCCCACAGCGGACAGCGCCTATCTCCCCCACAACTGCGTAGAGAACTGCGTGTGCTACGCCGGGACTCATGACAACGCCCCGCTGGCCCTGTGGCGTCAGGAGGCAGAGCCGGAGGAGATCGACTTTGCCGTGCAGTATCTGGGGCTCAATGAGCGGGAGGGCTTCAACCGGGGCGTGCTCCGGGGCGGCATGACCTCCCCCGCATCCCTGTTCGTGGCCCAGATGCAGGACTGGCTGGAGCTTGGCGAATGCAGCCGGATCAACACCCCCGGCACAGGCCGGGACAACTGGCAGTGGCGGCTCCTTCCCGGTGAACTGACGGTAAAGCTGATCGGCGACATCCGTGAGATGACCCGTATCTATGGCCGTCTCCCCGCCAAGCAGTCCAAAACTTAAGCGATATACGAACCGTCCCCGGAGACTTGAAAGCCTCCGGGGACGGTTTTTTAACTATTTGGCAGAAAAATCTGCTTTACAGACGGTTTTACAGTTTTTTCAGATGCTTTCCGGCAGCCTTCAGCATCAGCTTCTTCGTACCGGTCTCAAAGGCTACCTCCGCCAGGGCGTCGCCGCCCATAGGCTTTACAGACACCACAGTGCCCTTGCCGAAAGCGGTGTGCTCCACCTGGTCTCCCTGACTGAGCTGGATCAGTCCCACCGACGGTGTGGCAGGGGTACTGCCCCGGCTGCTGGTGCGGAGGGTCTGGGCCGCGGGTTTGGTGCTCTTGTAGGTATGGACGCCGCCGCTGACATAACCGCCGGAACGGCCCGAGCTTCCGCTGTAAGAACTGCCGCCAAAAGAACCTCCGCCGAAATCATCGCCCCAGCGGCTTCCGCCGAAGCTGTCCTCGTCATAGGTGCCGAATTTCGGCTCCGGCTTGCTCTCCCAGCGCATATCCTCCGCTGGGATCTCGTCTAAAAAGCGGCTGGACTTGTTGGCGCTGGTGCGGCCGTAGAGCATCCGCTGGCGGGCGTTGGTCATCACCAGTTTTTCCCGGGCGCGGGTCATGGCCACATAGCACAGCCGCCGTTCTTCTTCCAGCTCTTCCTCGTCATACATGGAGGCCGTGCCGGGGAAGATCCCCTCCTCCATGCCCACCACATACACCACCGGGAATTCCAAGCCCTTGGCAGAGTGAATGGTCATCATGGTCACACAGTTGTCATCTGCCTCCACACTGTCCAGATCCGTGTACAGGGCGATCTCGTTCAGGAACCCGGACAGGGTGGCGTCCTCCGGGTCCTGCTCCAAAAAGCCCAGAATGTTGGACTTCAATTCCTGCACGTTTTCGATGCGGCCCCGGCTCTCCATGTCCTTTTTCTCCTCCAGCGCCCGGACGTAGCCGGTCTGGTTCAGGACTTCATCGTAAAATTCCGGCAGAGCCAGCGTCCCTCCGGCCCGGCGCAGGCCGTCGATCAGGTCGGCGAACTTTGTCAGCTTGCCGGCGGCGGTTTTCAGGGTGGGGAACAGATCCGCGTTGCGGATGACCTCGTAGAGGGACGCCCCCTGCTCCGCCGCCAGCTCCGCCACCTTGTCCATAGTGGTCGCGCCGATGCCCCTTGCGGGCGTATTGATGATGCGGCGGAGCCGCAGATCGTCCATGGGGTTATTCAGCACGCACAGGTAGGCCAGCATATCCTTGACCTCAGCGCGGTCGAAGAACTTCATGCCGCCCACCACCTTGTAGGGGATGGCGTTGCGCTTCAGGGCATATTCCAGCGCGTTGGACTGGGCATTCATCCGGTAGAGGATGGCGGTGTCCCGGAAGTTCCGGCCCCGGTTCACCCCCATGAGGATGTCCCCGGCCACGAAGTTGGCCTCGTCCCCCTCGTTAAAATTGGTCTTTACCGTCACCACGTCGCCGCTGCCGTTGTCCGTCCAGAGGGTCTTGCCCTTGCGGCCCTCGTTGTTCTTGATGACGGCGTTGGCGGCATCCAGAATGTGCTGGGTGGAGCGGTAGTTCTGTTCCAGCCGAATGACCCGTGCGTCCTTGTACTGCTTTTCAAAATTCAGGATATTCTCAATGTTGGCCCCCCGGAAGCGGTAGATGGACTGGTCATCGTCACCCACCACGCAGAGGTTCCGGTGTCCCCCGGCCAGCAGGCCGGTGAGGAGATATTGCAGGTGGTTGGTGTCCTGATACTCGTCCACCAACACATACCGGAACTTTTTCTGGTAGTAGTCCAGCACCTTCGGTTCCTTTTGCAGCAGCGTGACGGTGTGGTAGATGATGTCATCAAAGTCCAGCGCGTTGGCCGTGCTGAGCTTTTGCTGATAGGCGGCGTAGATCTTGGCGATCCGGGTATTTTTCCAATCGTTTGCGGCTTCCGCCTTCTTGCGGAATACCTCCGGCCCCTCGTAGCGATCCTTGGAGGCGCTGATGGCGGAGAGAACGCTGCGGACGGGGAAGGTCTTTTCGTCCAGATTCTGCTCCTTCAGAATATCCTTGATGACCCGCTTGGCGTCATCGGTATCGTAGATGGTGAAGTCCTTGTCAAAGCCAATGCGGTCAATGTCCCGCCGCAGAATGCGGACGCAGGCGGAGTGGAAGGTGGAGGCCCACACATCGTTGGCGGCGGGGCCAAGACGGGCCGCCAGCCGCTCCTTCAATTCTCCCGCCGCCTTATTGGTGAAGGTGATGGCGATGATCTCCCATGGCCGGGGGGCGTCCACGGCACAGAGCCGGTGGACCCGGCGAACCTCGTCACCGTCTGGCCGATCCGGGAAGTGCTCCAAAAAGCCCAGATCCTCCTCCGTGGCCCAGTCGGGGACCTCGTCGCTGTCGCTGCCCCGGCCATAGGTCAGCAGGTTGTAGACCCGCTGGATCAGCACCGTGGTCTTGCCGCTGCCCGCCCCCGCCAGCAGCAGGAGGGGTCCCTCGGTGGTCATGGCCCCCTGACGCTGCATGGGGTTCAGCCGGGCCAGATCCCGGGCGATCACCGCTTTCCGGGCGGTCACATACCGTTGTTCAAAATCAGTCATGCTGTTCTCCGTTCTCTCTGTTTTCTCAAACTGACCTCTATTTTACGGCAAAAAGCGGCCGCGGTCAACGGCGGAACCGCCGATTTTTCCGTATCCGTTTTGTAATCAAATTGAGGTTGACATTTGTCTACCTTTTTGCTACGCTGATGGTGTAAGAGGTAGACAACTGTATACCAAGCGAGGTGCACCATGAAAATTGATCTCTCCAACAGCGAATGGAAGCTGATGAACCGCCTGTGGCAGACCTCTCCCATGACCATCACGGAACTGACCGCCGCCTTGCGGGAGGACACCGGCTGGTCGAAAAACACGGTCATCACCATGCTCTCCCGTCTGGAGGGCAAGGAGGCCATCCGCCACGAGGAAGGCCGTCGGGCCAAGCTGTATTTCCCCGCCGTGGACCGGGAGGACGCCATTGAGGCGGAAACCGAGACCTTTTTGGATAAGATCGGCGGGCTGGGCCTGCTGATGAGCGCCATGGTGGAAAAAAACGCCCTGACAGAGAACGACATTGCGGAGCTGTCCGCCATTTTGGAGAAAGCGGGTGGAAAACTATGAAAGAGATCCTGTTAACTTCTTCCGTTCTGATCCTTGCCCTGCTGCTTTTGCGGCTGCTGTTCCGAAAAACCATCTCCCGCCAGGTGCAGTACGCCCTGTGGGGGCTGGTGGCGCTGCGGCTGCTGGTGCCGGTCAGCCTGCCCGCCATGGAGCACAATGTCCTGACGGCGGCGGAGCCGGTGACGGCCCGGATCACCGCCCCGGCCCTGTATGTGACCCCCTACCGGGAAACCATTGTCTCCGCCCCGCCGGGCGTCTTCCAGACCCCCGCCCCCTATCAGGCCTTCCGGGTGGACACCGCCACAGAGGACAGCACCGTGACGTTTACCGACGGGAAAAATGTCACCCATTCCATCGAGTATAAAAGTCAGATCCCTCTGACCCCCGTTCTGAAAGCCGTCTGGCACACCGGGATGTATGTCATGGCGGCGTGGTTCCTGCTTGCGAACCTCCGCTTCATGCTTCGTCTCCGCCGGAGCCGGAAACCTTACCCGGTGGAAAACTGCCCCTATCCGGTGTATCTGACGGCGGATCTGCCCTCCCCCTGTCTGTTCGGCCTGTTTCACCCCGCCGTCTACCTGACCCCCGCCGCCGTGGAATCCCCGGAGACCCTGCGGCATGTTCTGATCCACGAGACCACCCACGCCCGCCATCTGGACCCCCTGTGGAGCCTGCTGCGGTGCGTGTGTCTGGCGGTGTACTGGTTCGACCCGCTGGTATGGATCGCCGCCATCTTCTCCCGCCGGGACTGCGAGCTGGCCTGTGACGAGGGCGCGCTGCGGCAGCTGGGAGAATCGGAGCGCATCCCTTACGGTCAAACGCTGCTGCGGCTGATCCCTGTGGCCGGGCGGCCGGAAAGCCCCATGCTCTCCGCCACCACCATGACGGCGGGAAAGCGGGAATTGAAGGATCGTGTCACCCGCATCGCGGAAAACCGCCGCACCGTGGGCGTTGCTCTGCTGGCGGTGGTGACCGCCGCCGCGCTGGTATGCGCCCTCACCTTCACCGGGGCAAAGCCCTCCGTGCGGTCTCTGACCGGCGAGGAGCTGTCCGAGTACGCGCTGGCGTTCAACACCGCTGACCGCTGGCAGGACTCTGCCGGGAATGACTGCACCCTCCGTCCTGTCCAGTTTTTGGCCTCCGTCTATGACGATCCCATGAAGATCGATATGTATCACCTGTTTTACAACGGCGTTTCACCGGAACAACCAATTTCCGCCGCAGAACGGCAAGAGCTGGTGGACACCTGCTATGACGGCTATGACCCGGAGGTGGATCTCATCAAGATCACCGCAGAGCAGGCGGATCACGTTCTGGTGCGCTGGGTCGATCTGACCCTGGCAGAAACCGACGCGCTGAGTATGGGCAGCTTTGCCTATCTTGCAAATTACGACGCCTATTACCACTTCCACGGAGACACCAACGCCCTCTATGATGTCTGTTTCTATGCCGGGGAGCGGAGCGGCGATACCGTGACCCTCTACTATCAGCCGGAGCAGTGCGGCGCGCAGCTCGTGGATACCGCCGGTTCCGGGGAGGAGGTCTGGGCCAAGGTCACGGTGGTCCCCCAGCCGGGCGGCGGCTTTAAACTCCGCTCCAACCAGCTTTGCGATCGGCCGGATGCTCTGCTGTCCTCCCGTCCCCTGACCGGCGAGGAGCTGTCCTTTTTCAACACGCAGTTTTTCAACAGTCAGACCACCAACGAATCCGGCGGCGTGCAGCACACGCTCCACAACCAATTCCTCACCTGCCTGTATGCCGGCCCTCAGGACATCAACCTGTACGACCTGTTCTATGACGGCGGCGGAATCAGGGAGGCGCCCAGTCAGGAGGAGCTGGAACAGCTGGGGGTGCTGGCGGAGGACGGCAGCCAGATCTGCCCCACCGACAAGTTCACCCGGGCGGATATGGACGCTTTCCTGCTGGAGAACACCGGTTTGACGCTGGCCCAGACCAATCAGGTGGATCTGGACGCCTTTGACTACCTGCCGGAGTATGACGCCTACTACCACACCCACGGGGACACCAATTACCGCTCCGTCACCTTCACCAGCGGCCAGCGGCGGGGCGATTATATCCAGCTCTACTGGAAGGATTTCTATTACGGCGGCGAGACCAACGAGTGCGTCACCCTGCTGGATCGGGGGGACGGGCAGTACTGGTTCGTGTCCCACCTGCTGCTGGACGGCGACGTGCCCTCCGCCTTTGCCTATCCGGATGAGGAGCCCTGGATGACCCTTCCCCTCAGCGGCCTGACGCCCTATCAGCCGCAGAAAACGACCCTGACCCGCCACTCCATGGACTGTGACCAGCGGGGGGCCGGATTCATCATTGACGGCACCGATGGCGGGGAATACTCCATCCGGATTTATCGCTCCACCGACGGCAATGTCTACGCGGCGGTGATGCAGTCGGAAGCCGCCGGACGGGACGGCATGTCGGAATGGGAAGCGGATGTGTTCTTCACCTTCCCCAACAACGTGGACGTCAGCAACGACGCGGAGAGAACCGATCTGTTCTTCTTTGAAGACCTGATGGGGTACAGCGGCTTCACCGTCACCTACAGGGACTACCTCTCCGGCGGGCCGGGGCAGGGCGGCCAGATCGGCGAAGTGACGGATTACTACTATCTGGACGGAGACGGCGTCCCCTGTCTGCTGGCCCATGCCAAGGGGGACGCCCAGCTCATCGACCTGGACGGGGACGGCATCAACGAGCTCTGCGCCGCCTCTGGCGCTTCCGGACAGATCTTCTTCCTGCGGGACAGCCGGTATTACGAAGCCGACGTCAAGGCTCTTTTGCAGGACGCCTGGCCGGAAATGAACTACTGGGATCACGCCAGCTGGGATCTCAACTACCGCCGCCTGACAGTCCGTGGTTTTGTGTCCATGCCTGCGTGGGCCACGGCGGAGCATCCCCAGCCCGATGCCAGTTTCACCCGCTATCTCTACTACCGAGATGGGGCGCTGCTGGTCTACAAGCCCGATAAGGACAGCCAGACCGCAGATCATGTGGTGGGAACGCCCGATGTACCGGAGCCGGTGGTGGCCGCAGCCAAGGCCACCGTACAGAAAGCCTATCAGGACTACAAAAACGGCGGATTCGACTCCGGCGCCGACCTTGATAACTGGCGGGTGGAGTATCTGGCGGAGGACTGGTCGCAGACCTATTCCGGCGGAACCCTCGTGGCCTACAACATGAACTATGAGTACCACGCCGGAAAGCCCGCCGCCATCATGCTGGCAGGCGGGGCCTATGTGGACGAGGACGGCTGGTGTATGCCGGACTATCCCTACTGCCACTATCTGTTTTTCATCGAGCGGAATGGTCAATACACCTTCCTTGAGGAACAGATGATCAATGACGCCGGCCCCGGCTCCGAGATCTTTGAGGCGGAGATGCAGCGTTGGGCGGTGGAACTGGGCTTGGCCTCCGTGTCGGATGCCGCGCCGGAGGAGCTGCTGTTTCAGCTTTATGACGGCAAGGGCGGTCGGTTTCTTACCTACCTCAGCGCCATGAGCGAGACAGACCGGCAGACTGTGTGCCGGAAGCTGGACACCATCCTGCAAGGTGGAACGGCGGAGCAGCAGAGCCTTTATCTGGATGCGGTGCAGACCATGGCGTGGTGTTCTCACTCCTTTGACGGCGCTCAGCGGGAGGCCTACGACTACTTTCTGGAGCATTCCGCCCGCTCGTCTCAGGCGGCCTACCGGGCGCAGGCTGTGATGGACGCACTGACCGGCGGCGGAGCGGTGCAGATGCGTCTGGAACCTGCCGACGGCGTCCGGGGCGGCGACTATACCGTTGGCGTTTCCGACGGCAGCGGCGCTGTCCGGGCGCAGGGCTTTTCCGGCAGCTTTTACTGGGCCACGGCCTCGGACAGCGATCCCTCCGGCAGCAGCATCACCCTGCAAAGCCCGGACGGACGCTGCACCATTACCGCGTGGGAGAATTCCTCTATCGTGCGCTGCGAGGAACCGGGGGAAACCGCATGGCTGATGGCGGCCTCCACCTCCTCTGCCCCATATGACGGCAACACCGTGTTTACCTATCTGCGGAAGTGGTACGATGAGGCGGAATTCAACGCGCTGGTGGACAGATTGATCGTTCCGGCGGATGGCCGGAACCGGGAGGAACTGGCCCAGAGCTGGCTGGACGCCGTGGGCGATGTGACCATCCATCAGGTGACGCCGGGCAGCAAGTACGAAAATTCCTTCGTGCAGAACCGGGTCACGGTGGAAAGCGCGGAACCGGCGGCAGGTCTGTATGACCCGGAACTGCTGGCAGGCCAGCATTTCACCTTCACCAACGAGCGCATTTTCGTGCCGGGGAACTACCGCTCCAAGGAGCAGCAGACGGTGAACAGCAGCGCCAGAGCTTATCATGGCGAATATGGACCCATGCCCGGCGGCGGGGCCTTTCTGGATACCCGCTCCGGCCTGCTGTACCAGACGGTGGACGGCTGGAAGGGGACGTTTGCCCCCTGAGGGGGATCTTTTCAGAAAAGTCTGGCAAAAATAAAAGAACATAACCGGCGGATTCATTGACTGATTGGACGGCCGCAATGGCTGCATCCAATGAAAAGGAAGTATATGGAAAGCATGAAGCAGAAATTTTTCCGCGCCGCCGTGCCGCTGGTAATGCTGGCAGTGTCCGCGGCCCTGAGCGTATTCGTTTACCGATTACCGCAGCCGGTGCGGGACCCGCTGCCGGTCCTCATGTATCACCACATGGTCCCGGACGGGCAGGACTGCAATGACATGACCGTGACCCCCGGCAAGTTCCGCGCCGACTTGGAGACCGTTCTGGCGATGGGCTATACGCCGGTGCTGCCCAGAGAATTGGCCGCTGGGGACGCCCTGCCGGAAAAGCCCATCCTCATCACCTTTGATGACGGCTACCGCAGCAATTACGATCTGGTGTACCCCATTTTGCAGGAATGCGGCGTGAAGGCCTGCATTTCCGTCATCGTCCTCATGCCGGATCTGCCTACGGACAACTTCTGCACCTGGAACCAGCTGCGGGAAATGACGGCCTCCGGTCTGGTGGAGATCGGCTCCCACAGCTACCGCCTCCACAACTTAGGCGGCGACGGCGGCAATTTTGAGTCCGGCGGGGCCAACGGCGTGGAGCGCCGCCCCAATGAGTCCGACACGGATTTCCAGAACCGCGTGCTGGATGACATCCAGCTGAGCCATGACCGGATCGCCGAGGAGCTGGGCGGCGTCACCTGCTTCGCCTATCCCTTCGGCTGCTCCGACCCGGATGCCAAAACCCTTGTGGACGAATTGTTCCCGGTGACTCTGATGACCATGCCCAAGTGCGCCGATTTGGCCAAGGGGCTCCACGATCTGCCCCGGTTCACTGTTACCATGAAGACTGATCTGGGAAAACTCCTACGCTGACCATACATCGCCCCCCGCCTGCGCTTCTACGCAGGCGGGGGCCTTTGTTTTCAGCAGGAGCGGTTCTCTCGCGGTGCATTTTTTACTGCGGGCAACTGTCATTCTTTCCCTTGACTTTTTGTCAGCAAAGCTTTAAAATAGTAAAGTGCCCTCCCTGTGAGGGGTTTGTTTCCCCCGGAAGTCCGGGATCAGATAGAAGCCGATAGCACGGGCCCCGATCCCGTGCGGTTTTTTTACGGCTGGATGGGAGAAAAACATGGAACACAAGAAAAACACCAAGAGCTTCGCGAGCCGCTGGGGCTTTATCCTTGCGTCCGTCGGTTCGGCGGTGGGTATGGCCAACGTCTGGGGCTTTCCCAATAAAATGGGCAGCAACGGCGGCGGCGCATTTTTACTGATCTATCTGCTGTTTGTTTTTATTTTCAGTTATGTGGGCCTTCCGGCGGAGTTTGCCATGGGCCGCCGTGCCGCCACCGGTACGCTGGGCACTTATGAAAACGCCTGGGACACCCGCAGCAAGTCTGCCGGTAAAGTCGGCGGTCTGCTGGGCTGGCTGCCTCTGGCTGGCTCCCTGTGCATCGCCATCGGCTATGCCGTCATCGTCACCTATGTGCTCAAGGCGCTGGTGGATTCCCTGCTGGGCACACTGCTGACCACGGACACCGCCGCCTGGTTCGGCGCTTTCTCCTCCACCCCCTACTCCGTGATCCCCTATCACATCGTTGTGGTGGTGGGCACGCTGCTGACGCTGTTCCTGGGCGCCCGCAGCATTGAAAAGACCAACAAGGTCATGATGCCTGTCTTCTTTGTGATCTTCCTGATCCTGGCCGTGCGGGTGGCCCTTCTGCCCGACGCCGCGGAGGGATATGTCTTTATGTTCACCCCCCGCTGGGAGGCCCTGACGAATCCCATGATCTGGATCTGGGCTATGGGGCAGGCGTTTTTCTCCCTGTCCGTCACCGGCAGCGGCATGATTGTTTACGGTGCGTACCTCTCCAAGGACGAGGACGTGGTGGGCGTGGCCCAGCACACGGCCCTCTTTGACACCATTGCCGCCGTGGTAGCCGCCCTGGTTATTATCCCCGCCTGCTTCTCCTACGGTCTGGACGTGGGCGCCGGTCCCAGCCTGCTGTTCGTAACTCTGCCCACCATCTTGCAGGACATCCCCATGGGCCAGCTTTTCGCCATCATCCTGTATATGGCCATGATCTTCGCTGGCGTCAGCTCTTTGCAGAATATGTTTGAGGTGGTGGCGGAGTCCCTGATGCACAAGTTCCCGAAGCTCAACCGCGTTACCGTCCTGGTACTGCTGGGCGCGCTGTGCCTGGGCTTCGGCATCGGCATGGAGACCATCAGCAAGTGGGGTCCCTGGATGGATCTGGTGTCCATTTATATCATCCCCATCGGCGCTACACTGGGCGCGGTCTCCTGGTTCTACGTGATGAAGAAGGACGCCCTGCTGGACGCCATCAACACCGGCAGTACGAAAAAACGCGGCAATCTCTGGTACAATGTGGGCCGGTATGTGTATGTTCCTCTGGCAGTCATTCTCTGCTGCGTGGCCCTGTTCATGCACGTTGCCTTCTGATACCCACAGAAAATTTCCACGCATATAGCCAATAAAAAGGACCCGGCGGCTGAAAATCAGCTGCCGGGTCTGTTTCGTATAAAGAGTTTCATCAACCGTAGCGCAAGCTCAAGGTAGTGGAGTCCTCGCCGTTCCGCAGGAAGGGCATCCCCTCGCCGATGCGGGAGCGCTGGAAGTACAGATACTCGCCGGAGGGGGAGATCAGCACTGGGAAGCTGCCGCTGAGGGAGCTGCCCACCCCGGCGGACATATCCAGCCGCAGGCAGTCATCCTCCATGCGCCATACACCGAAGAATCGCAGATCCATCCGGTTGTCATAGCACTCGTACAGATTAGCCAGCCCCGCATAGTCCGGGTCACAGTCGCCGTAATGCAGCTCCAGCGTCCACTCATCGCAATCCCACGAGGCATCGGCCAGTCCCAGATCCGTAGGGGGCCACCACCAATCGTCACCGGTCGGCTCCCAGCCTTCGGGATGGTCGATGGCGATGGTGTTCGTGTAGATGGAGAAGTCGAACAGCAGCAATCGGCCCTCCTCGCTGGCAGGCAGGATGAGATCGCCGTACAGGTCCTCCTGCGGATGCCAGTTCACCACCGTGCCGTCATCGGCCACAAGGTTGACCTCCATATCCGGCTCCTCCGGATCGACGAACAGCAAAACAGGCTGGGCATATTCCTCCCGGTAGAGGACTTCGTCCGCCACCGGATGCAGGCCGTTGCCCTGAGACTGCCATGTGATGTGATTCACGGCAAGGCTGGTGTTCTCTCCCCGCGGAATGACGCAGAACAGCTTGCCGTACCCCGGACCGAGGACCCGCTCCGAGGGGATGGTCAGCATGACCGGCATTTCCGTTGTCAAGTCAAGGCAGTTTTCCAGCATCCAGTCCGACAGCTTGGAGGTGTCCCCCTTCTCCCGGTAGCCGAGATAGGCCGCGGCGCCGGGATAGCCGCCGTATTCCAAATCAAAGCCCAGCTTGTCGAGACATTCCTCCACCAGCTCCTGGTCCACCTCCGCTTCCGGTTCGGAAGGCTTCACAGGATCGGCCTGACCGGTCTGATCGGTCCTGCTGTCGGAGATCGTCTCCTTTACGCCGCCGTTTCCCGCTGCCGGGGCCGGTTTCTTTTTCCCTCCGCAGGCAGTCAGGCTAAGAGCCAGCGTCAGGCAGAGAAGCGCCGACGCCAGCCGGTGCAAAGTCAAGCGCTTCATGATTCTGCCTCCTTCTCAGAATTTTCCGCTGCGGCCGTGACCGCCTCCGCCGCTGCGGCTTACAGTTCCTCCGCTGCTTCTGCCACCGCCGCCGGAGTCGCTCTCGATCTTACGGCGGGTCTCCGTGGTATGGGTGTAGTGGTCATAGCTGTCCGTCAGCTTCAATCCACCGCCCGCCGTGGTATACACGTTGGCGTCAACGCCCTTGCGCACGGACTTCATCTGTCCCTTCAGGATCATGCACACCAGAAACGCGATCAGGCAGGAGACTGCCACCGCAATGCCGATGGCCGGCAGGGGGCTGGACCGCACAGGTTTTCCGGCCTCAGCCAGCTCCAAAAACTCGTCGCAGGCGGTGAGGTAATTGGATATGCCGCCATACCAATCACCGTCGCTGAAGTTGGACAAGAACCGGCCTTCCAACTGCTTCTCGCCGTATCGGTCAAAAGCATACTCCGCCCATTCGCCGTAGACGAACATGGCGTAGTCCCGCTCTTTCATGCTCAGCATGATGATGACGCCGTTCCGGTCCTCGCCCACGCCAAGGCCTTCGGCGTGGTAGATCTGATAGAGGGCGGTATAGGGATCGTCACCGTAGCCGTAAGCTGTAAAGTCCTCCACAAAAAGGGTATAGATGCCGCAGCTGCGGCGGAGGGCGATATCCTCGGCCCGATCCTCCAGCTGTTCCCGCTCCCCGTCGGAGAGCATTCCCCGCAGATCGAACACATAGTTCATGCCGGTATCGCCCAGCTTTGACGCTTCGCCGGACTGGACGGTCTCGGGCTGCTGCGCCTCCGTTGGGAAGTCTGCGGAGAGATAGTCCGCCGCCGTCGCCGCCATGGCGTTCACCGCCTGACAGAGCGCCTCGGCGCTCACGGTCATATCCGTACCGTCCCACGCCTGCGCCGTCATATAACGGCTCCACCGCGTCATACACCAAGCCGGAGAGTTCCTGCCCGTCGCCCCGCGTCTCGCTCAGCATCGCGTAGACGCACCAGTCGGTCTCCGCCAGGGTGTAAGAACCGTCCGCCAGAGGCTCCATCACCAGCGTCAGCGAGATGCCGTCCTTTTCCTCGCCCCAGCCGTAGCCGGAATCTTTGTAAACATATGTGGCGATATCTCCGGCGGTGGTACCCTCGCTCACATCCTCATTGGTAAATATGTCCACCCGCAGGTCAAGGTGAAGCGCCTCCGTCAACTGGGGCAGGGTGTACTGACCCAGATTGGACAATTCGTCCGAGCCCAGCGCGTCGGTCTCATCGTAGATCGCACCGTATTCCGTCCACGCCAGAGCGGGGACGCACAGAGTCAGCGTCAGCAGGAGCGCCGTCAGCAAAGCTGTGACTTTTCTTTTCATGTCCGTCCCTCCTTATCGCATCAGCAGGACGATGACCGAACTCAATACGGACAGCGGCACGGCAATGGCGGCAAACATCCCCCAGAATCGCCCCTTGTCCACAGGCAGGTCTCCTACCAGCTTTCCGGTCTGTCCATTCATGGCGAAGAGGAAATCCTTGCCCTGCCATTTGGTATTCAGCAGCCACACCGGCAGCAGCGCGTAGTGGACCTTGCCCCGCTGGATGTCTGCGTGTTCGCCCCTCGGGAAACAGGTCGCGTATCCCGTTACGGTGCCTTGCAGCGCCTTTTTCAAGCTGCCCAGACAGCGGACATCGGCCCGTTCCCGGCTCTTGTCCGCCGACACGTCGAACTTATCCGCCAGGAAGCCCGGCAGATACGCCGTGGAGAAGGGTTTCAGGTCATCGTAATTGTAAGGCTCGATGGAATCCATGTGATCATCCGGCATTTTAGTCGAGGCGTCCACCGGTACCTTTTCAAAGGGCATCGTTCCGGCACGGTACACGTCAAAGTGCTCCGTCTTTATCACCTCATACTCACCCTCGGTGCGCTTGTGGGACCGGGTACACTCATAGTGGGCATTGCCCTCCGCCTCACCGCTGAACAGCCAGAAGGGTACATAGACCCCCTGGATCTCCTGTAAGTGATTTTCCTTGGAAAAGCTCTTGGGAAGGAGCACCTTGCCCCTGTAATGCTTCTTGAGCTCGCGGATGGCGTCCTCGCGGCTGAGTTTGAAGGGGATCACGAAATCCGGCTTCAGCGTTCCCGCAAACTGCCCCGGCACCACCGTTGGGTTTCCACAATAAGGGCAGGAGGTAGCCGCCGTGCTTGCGTCACAGATCAGCTCCGCACCACAGCTTGGGCAGCTGTAAGCCTTCATGCCGTCTCCCTCGGCACCCCAGTCGGCGCTGAGGTCCGGCATCTCCCAGCCGCCTTCCTCGGCTGCCTTCTTTTCCGCCGCCGTTTTTTCTTCTGCCGACTGCTGCGCCGCCGCGGCCTGTTCCTCCTTTTCCGCGTAAAGCGCCTCGATCTCTGCTACATCATAGGTACTACCGCAGTAATCGCACTCCAGCTTGCCGGATGCGCCTACAAAGTGCAGCGGACCGGTGCAGCTTGGGCATTGATAGTTGGTCACCTGTGCTGCCATGCTTGCTCTCACCCTTCTTTCTTCATTTTCCGTTCAGCGCCCGCCCGTAGACGGGCGGACGCTGTTGAGCCGTTTTCTCCGATCTGTTTCCCTTATCCTCTGGGCGCGCCGCAGTACTCGCAGAATTTTCCGTCATTCTGTCCGCCGCAGGCGGGGCAGGTCCACGGACCAGCCGCTGCCGGAGCGGGAGCGAAGGTCTCCTGCTGCTGCATGGGGGCCTCCTGCTGCATGGGGGCTGTCTGAACTGCGCCGCCGCCACGGGCGGTCTCCATCACCTGAAGCAGCGCCGCTCGGATCTCGTCGCCCATTTCGCGGTACTTGCGATATTCCCGATTGCTCTCCGGATCGAAGCCGGCAGCCATGGTATTCATCCGGCCCACAGAATTCATCTGTCCCATCATGGGGCGCTGTGTCATCCGCTCTGGGGCCGACCTGCCATAGGACGCTGGTTCATGCCCGACTGATTCATCATAGGCCGCTGACCCGCCATGCCGCTCTGAGGACGGCCCGCCATAGGACGCTGGCCCATCATACCCTGCTGCCCCATCATGGGCCGCTGCATGGTGTTCTGCGGCTCGATGTACACAGAACTGTTGTTCAGGCGGAACTTCATTTCGTCAAAGTAGGGGTTATTGACGGAAATGATCACTTCAAAGTCATAGGAATACTCGTAGCGGGGCGGGTTGTAGGTGACTTCCTTGCCGTCCGGTCCCTCCCGCTTCTGCTCCGTGCGGCTCTCGTCAATGTCCACGCGGCAGCCGGTCAGCGCGGTGTAGTCCAGAATATCCGGGTTGGCGTCCGCCAGATCCCGGGCGCGGGTAACGGTGAACCAGCGGTGCTCCTCGTCCAGCAGGACCTTCCAGTCCTCGCCGTAGGAGCGGGTGGTGCGGAACTGGGACGCCCTGCCCCAGTTTTCCTCCCGGTAGGCCAGCTGCCGCTTGATGTCCTCCACCGTAGAGCGGCGGCGGTCACTGAACCAGGGAGAGAGCTGCTTCGCGCAGTCCTTACAGAGGTTGCCGTCTTCCAGTTTCTGATTGCCCAACAGTCCGATCTACTCGCCGCAGATGTCGCAGTATTTCTTATCAAACAATCCCATAATAGCTTCCTCCTGTTGTTTTCAGCCGCCGTAACGGCTCACATTGCATTGTCACCCGGAACCGGGATCTTGTCCCAGGCCGTGGCTCCCGCGGCCGGGGACGGTATTCGCCAAAAAATCTGCTATTCGCTCTTATTCTTCAACTTTTTGAAGCTCCACCACTTTGTCCGCCGCTTCCGACCAGTCCACCGTCAGCTCCAGTCTGCCGCTGTCCTCGCCGGCCCCGGCGCAGTGGTAAACGTCCAGGATCTTCCCCAATTCCGTGCCGTCCGCCTTCTGGAGAACACAGTTGTCTAACATCAGCCCTGTGTCCTGCATCTTTTTACGCGGGATGTAGGTGAAGTCCAGCGGGGTTTCCAGAACGGTCTCGCCGTCCAACCGGAGCGTCAAGCCGTCCTCTTCGCTGATGACCGCCTGCCAGCCGTCCTCCGGACTTTCCCATGTTCCCTTCAGCACTGGCCAGAGGAGGGAATTATCCACATAAGTACCGTCCCCGTCCAGCAGGAACAGGTTTTGATCCGGATTCTCCATGCCGTTGCCCCCATCCATGATCTGGTCCGTGACAAAATGCTTATACAGGCCCGAAAGGACGATCCCTACCAGCGCGCCCGCCAGGAAAATCCAAATCATCCGCCGTTTCATTACACGATGTCCCCGTCGTCAAAGGGGTCGCCGCACTCAGGGCAGAACTTGGGGGGATGCTGCGGGTCGGCGGGCTCCCAGCCGCACTTGTCGCATTTGTACTGAGGAACACCGGCAGGCTTGGGCTTGCCGCACTCGGCACAGAACTTGCCCTTATTCACCGCGCCGCAGGTGCAGGTCCAGCCGTCCGCTGCGGCGGCGGGCTTGGGCTTGCCGCATTCCGGGCAGAACTTTCCGGTGGCGGTGGCGCCGCAGGCGCACTGCCAGCTGTCCCCGGCAGGCTTCGGCTCCGGCTTCTTGCTGCCGCAGTTGGGGCAGAAGTTACCGGTGATGCCGCCCTGACCGCAGGTGCAGGTCCAGCCCTGCGTCGCGGGAGCGGGGGCGGGCTGCGCCGCCTGCTGCTGGGCCTGTTGCTGCTGCCCCATCTGGAACAGGTTCTGGGCGTTCATGCCGCCCATCTGGCCGGCCATGCCCATGCCCATAAAGGCCATGGCGGGACCGGCGCCGGTGTTGGCGGCCGCCGCCTTCATCGCCTCGCCCTGAGAGCCGACGAGATGTGCCGCCGCCCGGGTGGGGTCCATAAAGGCCGCGTTGCGCTGCAGCTCCTTGATCATCTGCTCGTCTTCCTCATTGGCCTTCACGCTGGAAACGCCGAAGGAGACGATCTCCATGCCGCGCAGATCCCGCCACTTGCTGGAAAGCTGCTCGTTGAGGGCGTCAGCCAGCTCCAGAGTATGGCCGGGAAGGGCGGAATAGCGGATGCCCATTTCGCTGATCTTGGCGAAAGCGGGCTGCAAAGCCGTCAGCAGCTCCGTTTTCATCTGACCGGCGATATTTTCCGTCTTGTAGTCCTCACTGACGTTGCCGCAGACGTTGGTGTAGAACAGCAGGGGGTTCTTCAGCCGGATGCTGTACTCGCCGAAGCAGCGGATGCCGATGTCAATGTCGATGCCAGCCCGCTGGTCCACCACCCGGAAGGGGACGGGGCTGGGGGTGCCGTACTTGTTGCCCGTCAGCTCCTTGGTGTTGAAGTAGTAGACCCGCTGATCCTTGGGAGCCTCGCCGCCGAAGGTGAAACGCTTGCCGATATTCTGGAACACGTTCTTCACGCTCTCGCCCAGGTCGCCGGAGAAAATGCTGGGCTCCGTGGACATATCGTAGGTGTATTCGCCGGGCTCGGCGCAGACGTCCACCACCTTGCCCTGCTCCACGATGAGCATGCACTGTCCGTCCGCAATGGCGATCAGGCTGCCGTTGGTGATGATGTTGTCATCGCCCTTGGTATTGCTGGAACGGCCCGTGACCTTCTTTTTGCCCTTGACCGCCAGCACGTCAGAGGGGATCGCTTCGCAATAAAAGTATTCCTTCCACTGGTCGGCCAACACGCCGCCAGCCGCGCCCATTGCCGCTTTGATCAGTCCCATAATTCTACTCTCCTTTTCCTGTTGTTGTATTTGATTTCAGCATTCGCTTTTGATCGCATCTTATAAAATCGCCTGTTTTTTAGGGAAAACGAGGCCTCAGCTCCCTCCCGTCAGGAAGGTGTCTCCACTGACATAAAACGGAGTCTGATTCGTAATGGGCCAGGTGAACCAGCTCACATCCCAGGGCCGCTTCATAAACAGGCACACCCGCGCCGTATCCTCCGGAATGGTGAGGGAGAAGAACAGCGGCTCATTGATCTTGATTTTTCCCTCATACACCACCTTCTCCGAGATCCAACTTTGTTGGGTGCCGTCATCGTTCAGCACCGGCGTTCCAACGCTGAATTGGATGTCCGTTTCGTACCACCGGCCCACCAGCAGCAGCTTATTCTGTCCGTTGGGTTCCAATGCGTTCATGGGGATCACCGACAGCGGCTCCGTCACCTCGGCGGGCGGGTCCCGCCAGAAGAAGATCAGCGATTTCTCCGGCTCCCCTGTCATGGCGTTCTCCAAGGTCGGCGGCAGGAAGCCGCTGGAGCGCATATAGGTGACGGTACGGACCCCCTCGCCCCCGTTCTTTTCATAAGGCATCCGCACAAGCAGGCTATTCCGGTTCGTCAGGGCGGCGAAAAACGCCGCGCCAGTCTCCTCATCGGTCAGCCGCACGCTCCAAGTCTCATTGGACAGCCCCGGCATCAGCGGTTCCTCTATCTGCTCCGCCAGCAGATGCTTTTCTGACCGGTATTGCGGGGTGTCCGTATCCAGCCCGGCGGCGTGGTACCAGTCCGCCCGCATCACATAGCCCTCCAACAGATCGGACAACAGGCGATCAAAGCACAGCATAGAGGCGATATGTTCCTCGCCGGGCCTGTATTCCCGGCCGTCCTCCTCATAGTGGGTCATGCGCCACGTTCCGTAGAGGTCCGCGATCCCCATCTCTCCGCCGGGGCCCGGCCGCTCTGCCGGGGCAAAGTAGAAGGTATCTCCGTAAGGGGTCTCGATCGCCAGAGAATCGGTGCTTTCAATCCGACCGTCCAAGGTCAGCGGCTCGCCGGTATTCATCGTTCCCGTCAACCGCAGGGTGCTGTCTGCGCCCAGCCACCAGCTTCCATCGAGCAGGCTGGTATTGTAGTACGAGCCTAACACATCCCGAAACTGGGCCGTTCCGTCTTCGTTGAGATAGAGGTCCGCCCACCACGCCTCCGTGGGCATAGCACTGGTTTTCATGCAGTCGTTCATGGCATCATAGCTCTCGTGCCGCACAGCGGTCCAGTAGTCCGCGCTGAACGGTGCGGAGGTCTGCTGCCGGGGATCCTCCGCGCTGTCGGCAGCAGAGGGTGGCGCATCCGTATTTGTGTCCGGCCCCGGTGTTTTGCCACAGGCAGTCAGGCCGAGCCCCAGGAGAAACGCCAAGAAAAACGCGGTCCATCTTTTTTTCACAGCTGTGCCTCCTTTACGCTCAACAGTCCTGCGTCACCGGAATACGGATGCCGCTTGGGGACCTGAACGATTTCCAGAAGAGCCGTTCGCCGGCAAAGGGCTTGAAGCTCTGCCAACGGGACGGTCTTTAAGCGGGTCCTGTCGGCTCCCTATCGTTTTTAATTCGCAGATCATATGGCCTAACTTCTGTATACCATGGAACCCCCGTTTTGTTAACCCTAATTTCCCCAAATTAGGGTCCCAAACATGAAATTTCCCGGAAAAAGCCGAAAAAGCGCTGCTCGTTCACGAACACCCGTTCCATTTTATGGTTCTTCTTACAAAAAGCGTATGTCAGCCCGGCGGTGGTTATCCGCCCTCACTTTCGCTCCCTCGGCTGTTATTTCGCACCCCCATAGAAAAAAATGAGCCGGAACGATTGCTCGTTCCGGCTGGAAACTATGTGGCAGGCGCAGCGCGGTTTGCCCCGCTCAGAGCGTCTCCTTCTGTAAAGCCTGCGCCAGTGGGAGTACCACTGCGCCCAGATCCTCCATAGCGTGGGCGAAATCGAAAAACTCCTCCGTCTGGCCCTCCCGGAACAGATGATCCGACACAGATTTGACCGCCACGAAGGGCACATTGTTCCGCAGGCACACCTGGGCGATCGCGCCGCCCTCCATCTCTGTCAGCAGAGGGTGGAACGTGTCCCGGATGAAGATTGCCCGGTCGCTGCGGACAGCAAACCAATCTCCGGTGGCCACCCGCCCCAGCACCGCCTTGCGGCCCAGTGCTGCCAGCAACTCCACACACCGCTCCGGCTTCCAGGTGGGGAACGACACCCGGTTCACCGTGGATACCAATCCTACGGGATCACCGATGGCAGAGGTGTCCACATCGTGCTGCACAAAGTCCTCTGCGACCACCAGGCTGCCAGTGGGAAGCTCCGTCAGGCATCCGGCCACTCCGGCATTGACGATCATATCCACACCGTACTTCAGACACAGGATCTCTGCCGCCATGGCGGCATTCACCTTGCTGACACCGCCGGCGCAGGCAATGATCCCCGGTGCAGCCTCGTAGAACGGCACACCGGACACGGTCTCAAATGCCTTCAGCTCCTTGGCCCCCGGCAGGGCATGAAACTCCGCAGGCATGGCAAATTGCAATCCAATTTTCATTATATTACGCTCCTTTTTTACCGTCTCATCAGGCTTTCTCCAAATACAGGCCCTTGTTCCCGAATGGTATTTTTGATAAAACCGCAAGTTCAAAAATAAGAAGCCAAAACTTTTAAAAGCAAAAAGAAAAGGAATTCAAGCAAAAGCCTGAATTCCTAAACTTTCTGGAGGTGACACCCGGATTTGAACCGGGGAATCAGGGTTTTGCAGACCCTTGCCTTACCACTTGGCTATGTCACCGAAGCCGTATGATTGAGTGCCTATATAGGATACCCTAAAACGCCCCGTTTGTCAAGACAATTTTTATTTTTTCCTGACATCGCAAAAGTCAAGCATTAAATGCGCACAATTTTTCACTTCTTGTTTTGTCTAATTTTG
>OIWO01000273.1_pt1 | contig 62774 bp, 61 predicted proteins | sample 1587641 | NCBI WGS metagenome assembly OIWO01 (sample SAMEA3888924, study PRJEB22519) | human gut metagenome | biome: human gut; feature: human-associated habitat; material: faeces | place: Denmark | collected 2010
CCACTAGCCACTAGCCACTAGCCACTAGCCACTAGCCACTAGCCACTAGCCACTAATTAGAGTATACGGATTTTTCGGTAAAACTGCAAGCTATGGTATATTATGTTCACTTGATAACAATTTGCTGACAAATTAATTCATATTCTTATATCCTGTCCCCAGCTGTGATACAATGACACTGAAATTCAATATTTATCATAAAACAAGGAGTGCATCCTATGAATCATTGGAAACGAAGTTTCACACTGACCTGCTTATGTGCCGTATTGACAGCCGGCAGTCTGGCAGCTGCCCAGGAACCGCGGATGGCCGCAGCCGCACAGATGGCCATGGGCAACGCCTATGCTCGTGGCGACGGCGTCGAAAAGAATCCTCAATTAGCTCAGGAATGGTACGATAAAGCCCGCATCTCACCGGGCATGGCCAACGACATCGTCGACGGCGTCACCCAAATCGACACGTCTTCGTATTGGACGCCTGTCCAGTCCATCGACTTTTCAGCCAAACACGACGTCCTCATCAAGAACAGCGACGGCTCCTACTCCCCCATGGATGAAGCCCATTTTGAATCAGAGGAAATCGCCCCAGGGACCTGGAAAATCCGCTCTGACGGCGATTACTGCTACCTCCTGGAAGGCGACAAGCTGGCCGTCATGATCGACTGCGGCTACGGTGCCGGCAACCTCCGCGACTACGCCCAGACCTTGACGAAAAAGCCCGTGAAATACGTCATCAATACCCACTATCATTTCGACCACACAGCCAATGACGCCTACTTCGACGCGGCTTTCATGACGGCCGTCAGTGTCCCTTATGCGACGGTACCTTATGACAGCTTCCAGGGCGTTTCTTTCCCGCGCAATTACCCAGTCGTCACCGTCACCGATGGCTATAAGCTGAACCTGGGCCATCGGGAACTGACCATCCTGACGCTCCCCCATCCGAACCATACCCTGGGCGGCCTGACTGTCCTCGACGCGTCTCGGCGGATTCTGTTCACAGGCGATGAATTCCTCTCCCCGACGAGAGCCCATCTCAACATCTCCCTGGCTGATTTCGCCGAAAACATGGAACACTTGAACCGCGTCCGCAGTCAATTCGACGTTCTCTATGGCGGTCCTGGCAAGATGGAAGGCGCTGCCTTCGACGCCTATTATCAGGCGGCCATGTACGGCATCTCGCCGGCCATGACATACACACTGGACACTTCGTGGAGCCCCAAGTGGCCCCAACAACCCCAAAAAGACGAACAAGGCCATACGGTTTACGAACGGGGCCGCGTCCGCCCTGGCGACAAAACGAAAAATGCCCCGGAAATCATCCCCCAGGGCCAGCGCGCCTCGTACACATATAAAGGCTTCACGGTATCCTTCATCCTTCCAGCGAACGGACGACCACAGCCAGCTGACTGACAGCCCGGCATGTATGGCGAATTCCAGATTTCTCTGTTATACTTGGGATATACCACACGGACCAACCATCTTTAGGTTGGAAAAGGAGGCTTTTTTTATGTTCTTTTTCCAAGGCTTGACCATGGGACTGGCTTACGTCGCTCCCATTGGCATGCAGAATCTCTTCGTCATCCATTCGGCGTTATCCCATTCCCTGCGCCGCGCCGTCGTGACAGCGCTCATCGTCCTGTTCTTCGACATCAGCCTGTCGCTGAGCTGCTTTTACGGCATCGGCAGCCTGCTGGATCATCTTCCCTGGCTCAAAGCGGTCATCCTAGGCGCAGGCACGCTGCTCATCCTCTACATGGCCTATGGCATGATCCGCCAGGTCCCGGATGCGCTGACCCTTAAAGGTCAGCCGGCCTCTCTGGGCCAGACCGTTTCCAAAGCCTGTATCGTCACCTGGATGAATCCTCAGGCCATTTTAGACGGCACGATGCTCCTCGGCGCCTTCCGCATCACCCTGCCTGCCGCCGAAGCCACGACCTTCCTGACCGGCGTCCTCCTGGCATCGGGCCTGTGGTTCCTCTCGCTCACGGGCTGCGTCGCCGCCTTCCGCCACGCCATTACGCCCCGCATCCTGCGCGCCATCAACGTCCTCTGCGGCACGGTCCTCATGCTGTACGGCCTCCATTTAGGCTATACCTTCGTGCAGTTCTTTCAAATCTGAGACGGATTCTCCATGATACGGAGGATTTCTGCATCGGTATGAGCCATACCTTGATTACCAAACTTTACTGATTTTTCAACCCTTTTTCGATAACGGGCCCGACTTTAGCTTCCCATGCGGCAAAATCTTTTGTTCCCGTCATGACATGCCACGATTTGGCACGATATAAATGCCGGTACAACTTCTGATAATTCGGGTCCGACGCAGCCAATTCCTGCATGACGTCCCGACGAGCCGCTAAGAGATACTGCGGTATGCCTTCTTTCGAAGCCGGTTTCAGGGCGGCCATCATGAAAGGCTTAGAAGTCAATAAGGCAACTAATTTTTTAGCCGGTTCCACCTTATTCACTGGAATCTGGGAAGAGATGCTGACGTAATCAACATAGGCCGTCGCTACATCGGGATGTTCACAGCTGGAAATGGCCTTCACTTCTGTATAATTACCCTGCCCGAAGCGGACAATGGCACTCATCGCTTCCGGATAGGCATACAACGCCCGGCCATGGCCCTGAGCAAACCATTCAGCCCGCGTAAATTCATTGCCGTCGTCATAACGGCCCGTCGCGGTGCCCGTCATCGCGTACAATTCTTTCAAATACTGCATGGCATCCGCTTGAACGTCTCCCATGGCCTGTACCGGAACGACCTTTCCTGTATGGTCCTGAAGAATATTATAGTACTTCATTTCATTATTTAAGCTGAAATCAGCGATGACACCTTCGTCCCGTCCGGGAAGCAATGCCTGGGTCTTCCGTGGACCGATGGCTTCATAAAGCTGTTGCATCGTCTGGACACGGGATACGGCATGATCCTCTTTGTGGTAAAACAGCGTATCCATGCAGACCATCTGAGGGATGCCGTAATACGTTCCCTGAGAGTACCCCTGTTCTAACGTCCAGTCTGGATAGGCAGAGCGGGCTGGAATGGTTTCTCCTAAGGGATAAAGCAGCCCTTTTTCTATATATTGCGGCGCATAAAGGCCATCAAAGACAAAAACATCACTTTTCGGTTCTTCAAAATAACAATCCCAATCGACGAAACGCAATGTCACATCGGGTTCGATATTCTTCCATTGCGCAGTCAAAGCCGTTTCAAAGGCCTTAATATCAGGAACATAGCGGAACAATCCTACGGTCAGCACCTTTTTGTCTGTCTCCGTTCCCTGTCCCGGTTCACCGGCCATCCCTGTCACCACAGTCATCATGGAAAAGGCCAGGCTTAAAATGATACGAAATAATCGTTGTCTCATATGCTTATCCCCTTCAACATAAATTAGCCAGCAGGCAAAGCCCTGCCAGCCAATTTATATTGTAGCATATGTCATCATGCGTAGTCACTTTTACTTTATAGTTTGAAGCACAGAGTTTGTAGTTTACAGAGAAATCTTTTAAATTTAAAACCATTCGCTAACTATTAACCGCTGACTGCTAAAAAAGCACTGTCTTCATACGACAGTGCCTTTTTATCGCAGTTTCGTCAGAAGACTCCTTCCTCTTAGGTTGGAGATGAATGGCGATTCTGTGATATAATATCAGTAGCAGTTAGACTTCTGCGTGAACAAAAAAGTATTTTCAATCAACGGCCTTTGAGCCGTTTTCGGAGGAGCACTCCCCCTTGCCGCAGCACGACGCCATAGGCGAATCGCGACGGGTAGAAAAGAAGTGCAAAATGTATCTATTAAAGTAAGCAGAACTTCGATTTTGAGGGACTGTGTAAGGGGCTTTGGGACAGCCCTTTGAGAATAAGGCTATCCTGATTCCAGGAGGAAACTTAAACAGCAACCTTCTCAAGAATCTCCTACTTCTACAAGTAGGAGAGGTTCAATACTGTACAGCTCGTTTCCGGCTCATCCACAGGCCGATGGCGATGACGCCGCCAGCTAGTACGGCCTGAAGGGTCATGGGTGCCCAGGCACCAGCCATTTGCTGCATCAGGGTCCCCAAGATTTTATCGTGGCCGATCATGGAACCGGCTGTCCAGCCCAGCAAACCGGCGCCGGCATAGAGGATGACCGGGAAGCGGTCCATGAGCTTGCCGATGACCGTACTGCCGCCGACGATGATGGGGATGCTGATGAGGAAGCCGCAGGCGACGAGGAGAAAGCTGCCATGCGAAGCCCCGGCGATGGCCAGGACGTTGTCGACGCCCATGGCTGCGTCGGCAATGATGATGGTCTTGATGGCTCCCATGAGGCTGTCCGAAGCCGTCACGTTCTCATCGTGTTCTTCCGGAATGAGCAATTTCACAGCAATGGGCAGCAGGATGAGGCCGCCTAAGGCCTGTAAAAAGGGAATCGTCAGCAGCCAGACGGCGATGAGGGTCATGACCAGACGGATGACGACAGCGCCGCCGGTCCCGATGAGGATGGCTTTGCGGCGCAGATTGGCCGGCAGCTTATTGGCCGCCATGGCGATGACGACGGCATTATCGCCGCCGAGGAGGATATCCAGTAAAATGATAGAGCCTAAAGCCATGAAAAATTGCATCGATAAGATTTCCATAATATACCTCTTTCTCTGAAAAACAAAAGAGACTTCCGCATGGTATCAGCAAAACTGGTATCATGCGAAAGTCTCACCCATTGCGATAGCAACGCTGCCACCAGCCGGTCAATGACGGCACGATGTTGATGACAACTGACGAGAGGTTACTCCCCTTCGCGATTCGATTGTAGGCTAAGTATAACAGGCAATCCGTTCTTTGTCAATATCTTTTTCCTTGAAAAGAACGAATATCGGTTACGACATGGCGATAGGCCTCGATGAGGATGTCGAAATCGAGTTCATGAGCGACACCGGCATAGCCGTCGTCCAGGCAGGCTGCCGCTTCTTCCGCCTTTGTCGTAAAGATATAGCAAGGCTTCTTCACCTGCTGGCAGGCCTGGAGGATGCGCGCTTTCGCCGCCAGGAAATCGGGATGCGTAAATTGACCTGGCAGGCCCATGGACGTCGATAAGTCAAAGGGGCCGATAAAGATGCCGTCGATGCCTTCCATGGCGGCGATGTCCTCGATATGCTCCAAGGCTTCTTTTGTTTCACACTGGGGAATGACCATGAGCCGGTCATTGCTGTTGGCATAGTATGTTTCCAGCGTATCCGTCGCCGCCCAGGGCAGCTGGCCAAAGCCAGTCCCCCGTCCTTTGATGAAACCCCGCTGTCCGACAGGTGCATACTTGGCCAGGGCGACAGTCTTCTGGAAGTCCGCCACGTCGCGCAGGCAGGGCACGATGAGCCCTTGGGCCCCGCAGTCAGCGGCCCGCTGTATCTCCTTGTGGTCCACATTGGCAATGCGCACGACCGGCACCAGGCCGACGCGTTCCGCCGCCCGGATGAGATTCATCATCGTCTCCGTATCGAAAGGCCCGTGCTCCGTGTCGATGATGACGAAATCCAGGCCCGTATAGCCCAGGCATTCGACGAGGGACTCATTGCCCATGCTGACAAAGGTCCCGATAGCCCCTTTCCCGGCCTGGAACAAGTCCCGCAAGCGATTCAGTGACATAAACATCTCCCCTTTGATTGAAAAGTCGTTTTCTCCATTATACCATGATATAATGGAAGAAAACACAGAGGAGGCATCATCATGAATATACAACGTATCGGATTCATCGGGACCGGTGTCATGGGCAGCGGCATGATCCGGAATCTACAGAAAGCCGGCTATCCCGTCAACATCAACACGCGGACGAAAGCCAAGGCCGAAAAGCTCATCCAGGAAGGCTGCCGCTGGTTCGATTCGCAGGCAGAATTAGCCGCCCAATCGGACGTCGTCATGACCATGGTCGGTTATCCCCAAGACGTGGAAGCCGTCTATTTCGGTGACCAGGGCATCTTTCGCGGCAAACAGGGCGGTTTCGTCATCGACATGACCACGTCCAGTCCTGCCCTGGCCAAGCGCATCTACGCCCAGGCCAAAAAACAGGGCATCGAAGCTTTGGATGCACCCGTTTCCGGCGGCGACATCGGCGCCCGTCAAGGGACATTGGCCATCATGGCCGGCGGTGAAGAAGCGGCCTTTGAAGCCATGAAGCCTATTTTCTCGGCTATGGGCCAGACCCTGACCTATTTCGGCCCGGCCGGCAGCGGCCAGTATGCCAAGATGAGCAACCAAATCGCCATCGCCTCGAACATGATGGGCGTCTGCGAAGCCATGGCCTACGCGAAAAAAAGCGGCCTCGACCCGGAAAAAGTCATCGCCACCCTTTCCGCCGGAGCCGCCGGCTCCTGGTCCCTGGCGAATCTGGCACCGCGCATGCTGCAAGGCGATACGAAACCAGGCTTTTACATCAAACACTTCCTCAAAGACATGCGCATCGCCATCGAATCAGCAGACGAAATGGGACTGGACCTGCCAGGACTGCGCTTAGCCAAAAAGCTCTACGACCAGCTGGCCGACCAAGGCATGGAAAACTGCGGGACCCAGGCCTTGTTCCAGTGGTATGCCAAACAATAAGGAGCTACACCATGGACAGTCATGCCATCCGCTGCTTTCAGCGGGTCTTTGAAAAAGAGAGCATCCACCAGGCGGCCAAGGACCTGTGCATGACGCCGCAGGGCGTGAGCCGGGTCATCAGTGCTTTAGAAGGAGAAATGCAGACGGCCCTTTTTATCCGCAGCCGCAAGGGTATGGAAGCGACACCGGAAGGCCGGTATTTTTACGAGCACACGCAGGAACTGACCCGCCAGCTCCTGGACCTGCAGCTGGGGATGCAGGCGTTGAAGCGGAAAAAAGCAGACCTGCACATCGGCTTCTCCTGCGGCGTCCTGAATATCCTCTCCATCCATGTTTTGAAAGGCGTCATGGCCCGCCATCCGGACAAGTCCCTGGAATGGGTCGAGGATTTCAACGAAAAGATTGTCCAGCTCATTGCCGAAGACAGCTTGTCCTGTGGCTTCTGTATCGGCCCGATCCGATCAGATGCCTTTTTCCAGCAGGAAATCTATCGCACTGGCATCGAAGCCGTCGTCTATGAGGGCCATCCTTTTTATGACCGGCCGTCCATCACCATTGAAGACCTGAAAGGGCAGCCCCTCGTCGGCCTGAACGAGCATTTCTCCTTATTCCATAGCATTGTCAGGCGCTGTGCCGATTTCGGCTTTACGCCGCAGTTCGTCGTCAAGACCATGGAGAGCCGCCTCATCTATCACTTCTGTCAGGAAGGCGTCGGCATCGGCATCGACGTGAACATCCATGCCGCCCCGCCGCCGCTCCGTTACGTTCCCATCACAGAAGGGACGCCGTGGCGCATCTTCTTTGTCTGTAAAAAAGAAAAACGCGATGATTCCTTATTCCAGGAAATCATCGCGGCCCTGACCTCGCATCTGCAACTATAGCAACAAATCGTTGACACCTGCACCTGCTGTCGTTCCTTTGATGGACGGCAGCTCTTTTTTTATGATACTGTAGAGGAGAAATCCAGAGACACTATTACGCTGATTACAGGAGGTTCCTCATGACTCGAAAATTCCCGCACGTATCCAGTCCCATCACCATTGGCCGCACGACCTTCCGCAACCGTATCTTTTCGGCCCCCATGGGTGGCACGGACATTACCAACGATGGCTGTATCGGCCCGAAATCGACAACCTTTTACGAATTGCGCGCCAAAGGCGGTGCCGCTGCCGTCACGGTTTCCGAATTGATGGTCCATCCCCAGACCGACGGCTCTCACGCCTATCATCTGGACGAATCGATTCTCAATTCCCTGGCCGCAGCGACTTACACGGCCGATGCCATCCGCCGCCACGGCGCCATCCCCTCGCTGGAATTATCCCATTCAGGCCAATTCGCCGGAACCTACATGACTGACAAAAGCCGTCAGCACGGGCTCTGCCAGTGGGGGCCCAGTGAAGGGATGCGCCCTGATGGCGTCCCGGTCAAAGCCCTGACCCAGGAACGGATCGACGATATCGTGAAAGCCTATGGTCACGCTGCAGGCCTGGCCAAACGTGCCGGTTTTGAAATGGTCATGATCCACGGCGGCCACGGCTGGCTCATCAACCAGTTCCTCTCACCCTTGTTCAACCACCGCAGCGACCGATACGGCGGCTCCCTGGAAAACCGCGTCCGTTTCGCCATCGAAGTCCTGCAATCGGTCCGCGCCGCTGTCGGCCCTTTTTTCCCCATCGAATTCCGCATGAGCGGCGCCGAATTCACTGAAGGCGGCTACGACCTGGAAGAAGGCATCCAGATTGCCCAGGCCATCGAAGCCTACGCCGATATCATCCATGTATCGGCCGGTACGTATCAGAAAACTTTTGGCATCACTCACCCTTCGATGTTTGAAGCCCACGGGCGCAACGTCTATTTAGCAGCGGAAATCAAGAAGCACGTCAGCAAGCCCGTAGCGACTATCGGCGGTCTGACTGACCCGGCCATGATGGAAGACATCATCGCTTCGGGGAAAGCCGACATAGTCTACATGGCCCGGCAGCTGCTGGCCGATCCCGAAACGCCGCAGAAAATCATGGAAGGCCGGGACGCCGACATCGTCCACTGCCTGCGCTGTTTCACCTGTATGGCTGAACGGGCGGCGACTGCCACACGCCGCTGCACCGTCAATCCCCTCATCGGCCGGGAACTGGACGGAACGGAAATCCAGCCGGCACCGGTCAAAAAGAAAGTCCTCGTCGCCGGCGCCGGCCCTGGTGGATTGTATGCAGCCTATACGGCAGCCCGCCGCGGTCATCACGTCATCCTCTGTGAAAAAGAAAGCGAAGTCGGCGGCATCCTGAAAAGCGAACAGGCCATCCCTTTCAAATGGGAAATGTATGAATTGGGAAAAACTTATGAACGCCTGGCCCGCCAGGCCGGTGTCGAAATCCGCCTGAATACGGAAGTAACGCCGGCATACGCTGCCAAAGAAAAGCCGCAGGCCCTGATCATCGCCGCCGGGTCACGCCCCCTCGTCCCGCCGATCAAAGGCTTGGACGGCGACAACGTCATCATCGTGAACCAATACTATAAAGAAAAAGCCAAAGTCGGGAATCACGTCATCGTCTTCGGCGGCGGCCTGGCAGGCTGCGAATGTGCCATCCACCTCGGCCAGGAAGGCAAAGAAGTGGAACTCATCGAAATGCGCCCGGCCCTGGCCCCAGATGCCAATGTCCGCCACCGTCCCCTGCTCCTGGCTCAAATCGAAAAGTACGTCCACGTCCATACGCAGTATAAAGGCCTCGAAGTCACGCCAGAAGGCGTCCTCTGCCAGGACCCGCAGGGCCAGCGCGTCCTCGTCCCTGGTGATACGGTCATCTGTGCCTTAGGCCAGCGGTCCCGTACCGACGTCGTAGAAGCCCTGCGGGACAGTGCGCCTTTCGTCCGCGTCATCGGCGATGCGGCCAAAGTATCTACCATCACCAACGCCGTCTATTGGGGATACTGGGCTGCCCTCGATATCTGATATCTGAGCCGGGTCAGTTCTCATACCAGCCAAACAGGGTTTTCCCCGTCTCTAATTGCCGAATCCGGGCCATGTCGTCCGGCGTCAGGGTGACGTCGAAAATATCGAGATTCTCCACCATCCGCTCCCGATGGGACGATTTCGGGATAACGCCGATGCCCTGCTGAACCAGGTACTGCAAGGCAATCTGTGCGGCCGTCTTGCCGTATTTCTCGCCGACAGCCTGTAAAATGGGCTCCCGGAATATGGGCTTTTTCCCTTCTGTAAAAGGGCTCCATGCCTGCATTTGTGTCCCCTGTGTCGCAAGTGCCTGCTGGAGCTCTTTTCGTCTGTAATAGACGTGGCATTCGACTTGGTTGACCATGGGGACAATATAACAACTTCCGATAAAATCAAGATATTCCCGGGCATTGAAATTGGAAATGCCAATGGCCCGGACCACGCCCTGGCGGTAAGCTTCGGTCAAGGCCCGATACATGTCCAAAGCCTCGGCGTAAGGCTCATGGATGAGCAGCAAGTCGATATAGTCGGTCTGCAACCGGGCCAGCGATTCTTCGATACCCTGCCAGGCCAGCTCATAACCGGCCCGGGTCTGGCACAGTTTCGTCGTAATGAAGACATCCTCCCGGCGAAGGCCGCTTTCGGCCACGGCCTGGCCGACGATAGCTTCGTTATCGTACATGTGGGCCGTATCGATGAGACGGTAGCCAACGGACAAGGCCTCCCGGATAGCCTGCTTCCCCGTTTCGCCTTTCAGCATCCACGTACCAAAACCGACAGCCGGCATAGTCAGGCCATTATTCAAAATGATGTGCTTGTGCATTCTACTCCTCCATTCATCCTACAAATTCATAAAAAAAGGAACTGCACATGATACACACTTCATGCCACAGTCCCTGTCTTACTTATCCTAGTTCAAGCCGCTGAATGATAATTAACAACAGCAATTTCCGTCATAGAATCACGAACGGAATCAGCAATTTTATATAATTGCTGCATGACTTCTGTCGAGTAATATGTTTCTCCGCACTGAGTGCACACTTGAGACGGTACATTGCGAATAATCACAATACAGGAGTCAAGATCAATAGTAAAGGTGGTCAAAGCATCTTGTAAATCACCTTTGCAAAATGTGCAGTTCGTCATCATGTATCCCTCCGTTTCGTAAATGTTTCATTCCATTTATTGAGATCTGGCTCGTATGCGGTGATGATAGTCAGGGTATCGTCATTCACAATGCTACAAACAATATGCAGCTTTCTATTTTGAACCGTACACCCAAAAACAAGACAGCTAGGAAAAGGATAATCTGATGGATAATCTTCAATAATCCTTCCGTTGGACAAAGCCTGTAATACTTCATTAGGTGATATATGCCGACTGATTAATCGCTTGGCAACATGCTCTGTCCATTTTATTTTACCAGAGTCAACCGAATCTTTAATTTTCTGTATATCTATAGGCATTTTCGTCACCTTCTGAAATCGGTAATAATAGGCTATTAATTATACAATACCATGTTGCCTGGCCAAAATCAACTTTTTCAAAATAATATGCTTATACATAAGTATCCGCTTCCTAAAGATTTTCGAACAGCCGGATTTCGTTCTTCCTGAGGTACCAGGTCTTATCCTGCAGGCGGCCGTTAACGAGGTACTCAGAAGTTTGAGCTTTTATAAGGAGCCATCATTAAGCATCCACGTTTCAAACCGACAAATACTCGGATTTTGATTGATGAAATCATTGAGCTCCTCATCGATAATGCGGATTCCCTTACGACGAGGTTCACTGGCAAATCGATTCGTGACTTCATAACAGATCCGTGGCGGTGGTGGCGTTTTCAGCGTGTAGAAGACGAGATCCGAATTATTACGAATGGCATCTGAAACAACGGACATAGGCGCTACAGCCCATCTATCGGGAATCGTCAGATATCGCTGCAGCATAGAGCCTGTGTTGACCGTTAAGAGCGGCGGTTCATCAGGATTCCAGTGAGAATGGTGCCATTGCAGGAAATCATTCCCCCAAATCAGCATAATTTGTTGCCGGACATCTAAATCTTCACAGGCAACCTCATCACCATAGATACTATCCTTATGACAGATAAGGTACATCAATTCGCGATAAATCGGTTTGATAACAACATCTGGATAAGACATCCTGCTAAAGACAAAACCAATATCGGCATCCAAACTCTCGACAAGACGATAAATCTCGCCTGAATGATAGGTATTAATGGTGAGACGGATATTAGGATGCATCAAAGCATGGCTGGCAAATAAGGGAGCTAAAGTATAATTGTTTACCGCATCGACACTGGCAATCGTAATTTGTCTGATATCTGATACGTGTTTCAAAGCCTGCGTTTCCTGCCAAAGAGCCGCCCATTGCCGGGCAATGGAGATAAAAGAATTTCCATAACTCGTCAGGCTAATTGTATGATGCCCTTTTTTCCGAATCAACAGAGACACACCTAATTCCGCTTCTAATTGTTGTATTCTCGCACTAACTGTCGACTGCGATATATATAAGGCTTTAGCAGCAGCAGATATGTTTTTACAAGTCACAACACATAAAAAAGTCTCAATATGTTCATAATTCATGGAATCAACTCCCAGTACAGACATCCCACTATAAATATCGCTATTACCGATATTTTATAATAAATATATCTATTTTACAAGTATGAATGGACATGATAGACTAAAGCCATGAAAAGCAGGCCTGAAAATAACAAATATAGTGTGATGTAAGTGCTAAGGAGGAAATATCATGGATAAAAAAGAATTACTGAACGCAATCAAAAAGATGGACACAGCATGCATTTCTGACGCAATGGATCGTTTAGGTATTCCCGGAGGATTATTGGGGATTCAGCCCGTCATGCGCGGACAAAAAATTTGCGGAGATGCCTTCACCGTTCACTACATCCCCTGCGGGGTAGAAAAGGGCACTGTAGGCGATTTTATTGACGATGTCCAGCCCGGACAGGTCGTCGTCATCGATAATGCCGGCCGCACATATTGCACCGTTTGGGGAGATATCATGACGACGACGGCTAAAATCCACGGAATCGAAGGAACCGTCATTGATGGTGTCTGCCGAGATGTAGATGGAATCGAAGCATTAGAATATGGAATTTATACGAAAGGTACCTATATGGTAACTGGCAAAGAACGAGTAACTGTAGATTACGTTAACAAACCTATCAGCATTTCCGGAGTACAAGTTCGCCCTGGGGATATTATTTTAGGCGATGATTCGGGTGTCATCGTACTTCCCGCTAATAGAGCCGAAGAAATCCTGAAACAGGCCAAACATATCGAAGAGATTGAACAAAAAATCATAGCGGAAGTCAAAAAAGGCAGCTCTTTGAAAGCAGCAAGAGAAAAACTGGGGTATCACCACTTACAGTCTAAAATCGATGACAATGGTGTCACCCATCAGGAGGAATAACAGATGAAGGCATTAACGAAAAAATCGAATTTCGCAGCCATCTTTTCCATATGTGCCGTTATGTACAGTGCATATGTAGGTCCTGGTTTTGCCTCTGGCACGCAAACAGTCGCTTACTTTAATGATAAAGGCTGGATTGGCGTCATTATAGGTCCATTGCTGGCAGGTGTGCTTTGCTTCATATTCAATTTATTACTCTTTGAAATCAATCGTGTATACAAACCAACATCCTATCGGGAAGCTTATAATACAATTTATCGACCGAAAGGATTGCAGTTATTTTTCGGCACCTTTAAGGAAATCCAGGTCATCGTCGTCGTATTGATTGCTTTAGCCGCACAAATCTCTACGACAGCGATTTTACTCGACCAACTATTCGGACTTCCCCAAATCATCGGGACCGTTTTATTCTGCGCTGTCGTCTTGCTGCTCTCTTTGTGGGGAGCCGGATTATTGCGAAAGGTAGGTACCATACTAGGGGTTGCCATTCTCTTGATTTGCGGATACGTCGCTGTGTTATGTATCGGTAACGCTGCGCCGACTGCCGAGGCCTATCTGTCACAGCACATCTCATACACAGAATATGGTTTTTCTGCTCCCTATGCCTGGTTCTTCATGCTGATGATTGTTGTATTCTTTATGAACGGTTACGAAGCCTGTGTCCCCGCTTCACTGGGAATTATAAAGACAAGGAAAGACGTTTTTATCGAATCATTGATTACAGCCTCTCTTTGTTCTTTCAGCACCATGATCTTTACGTTCATTTTTGCAGCCGGTATGCCAGAAATCTTGCAAGAAGAGATTCCCACTTTATGGGCAATCAACCATTTATCTGATGCCGGATGGATTTCTAAAATTCTGTACGTAATCTTTGCTGTTTCGGCCATGTTATCGAGCTCTGTGGCTTTTATTTTCACAGTCTGCAATCGCTTTGAACCTCTCCTGAAAAAGAAATGGAAGACGAGCACAGAGTTGGCAAGAAAGTTCCTTATTGCCATGATTTTTATCATCATCTGTACTTTTGGTGCAAGCTATGGATTGTTGAATATTATCCGTTACGGATACGGAACTTTCACCATCATCGTCGGCCCTATCATGCTCGTCCCACTTATCGTCAGCGTACCTTACCGCCTTTGGAAAGATCGAAAAGATGGGTTATTGGACCGTAATTTTAATCTTGTCACGAAAGAAGAGATCTAGAAATGGAACTAACAGAAGATGTAAAAAAAGCGCTATTGAAGCTCCCAGCCGGGAATATCGCAGATAATAACACGTATATAGCCCATCAAGGGGTCATGGATTCTTCGATTAAACCGATTAATACGTCCGTAAAAATGATAGGACGCGCTTTCACCGTAGCCTGCTTCCCCGGTGATAATCTGGCGCTTCATCAAGGAATCTATGCAGCCCAGCCTGGCGATGTCCTTGTATTGGATTGCAAAGGGTATGATCAAGCCGGCCATTTAGGCGATATCATGACGACAGCCTGCAAACTCCGCAGGCTGGCAGGTATTGTCATCAATGGAAGCTGCCGGGACAAAGAAGATATCCGGGCTTCCGGGTTCCCTGTCTTTTCCAAGGGCGTCAATCCCTCTGGGACCGTAAAAGAAAGTTTGGCTACCTTGAATGTAGAAGTAAATATCGGAGGCGTCCCCGTTCGTCCAGGCGACCTTATCTTCGGTGATGCTGACGGGGTAGTCGTCATTCCCAAAGAACATGAAGACGAAGTAATTGAAAAGGCTTTTAAAAAGTATAATCGGGAACAACAAATCCTTCAAGAACTGTATGCAGGGAAAACAACCTTAGAAATTTACGGATTCGACCGATTGATTTATCAAAAGAACAGCATGCATGGGTGAATGTAATAAAAGGGGCTGTCGCACGAAGGTTTCTACCATCGTGCGAGGCTCCTTTCTCTTTAAAGGTTGTAGTTTATAACTTGGCGGCCAGCATTTCGGCTTCGAGTTTGCTTGATGCCATGCCCTGATATTCCATGCCGTACATCGTGGCAAAGCGGTTCATGGTATATTCGCCGGCTGCCAGTTGTTCCTGGGCCGGTGCGGCTCCCTGAAAGAATCGGTGTTGTTGCTTTTCTCACCAAAAATTATAGCATCCGGTAGTTACAACCGGTCAATAGGCAAAATGAAAATAAATTTCTTGCATTTTGCCCCGAATTATTGCACAATGAAAAGGAATACTGAATAAAGGAGGTGTCCCATCATGGCTATGACGAAACCGAAGAAGCTCTATCCGATGAAAGAGGCCTGTAATCAGACGGGAATGGCCTATGAAACGCTAAAGTATTACTGCAACACTGGGCTCATCCCCAACGTCAAGCGGTCGGCCAACAACCGCCGCGTCTTCGACGAGCACGACATCGCCTGGATCAAAAGCCTGACATGCCTGAAGAAATGCGGCATGACCATCGAAGAAATGAAGCAGTACCTGGCTTACTGCCTGCAAGGCCCGTCGTCCATCCCGATCCGCAAAGTCATGCTGAGGCGGAAATTAGCCATCCTGGAAGAAAAGAAAAAAGAAATCCAGGAATCCATCGACTACATCGGCTGGAAACAGAATTTTTATGACGAAGTCTTGGCTGGGAAACGGCCTTACGTCAGCGACCTGCTTCCGGAATACAATGACGACGCTGACGATACGTAGCCAAAAAAAAGCTGCCCTTTGAATACGGAAAACCGTATCAAAAGGCAGTTTCTTTTTTGTATAAAAATGATTATTTCTTCAACCACTTCAGGACTTCATTCTGGCTGACACTGCTCCCAAAGCGGCCCCCGGTCTGCCAGTCACCGCTGCCAGCCGCTTTGGCCAGGTTTTCTCCACTGTTGCCCAACGGACTGGAAACAGACGTGCAGAAGGGAATGACTTTCTTACCGGCAAAATTATGGTTTTCTACGAAGGTGTAGACGACGTGCGGGGCCTGCTGCCACCAGAGCGGATAGCCGATGTAGACCGTGTCGTACGAATCCCAGTCGGCGACATCGCCGTCATAAGCCGGACGCAGCTGAGGCTGGGCATGTTCCTTGACGACGCGGCTGTTGTCATCGCGATAATTCAGGTCGTCATCGGTATACGGCTGGGACGGCTTGATTTCAAAAATCGTCCCTTTCTGATTGTCTGCAATCGTTTCGGCGACGCGTTTCGTATTCCCCGTTGCCGAGAAATAGACGACTAGGACCTTGCCCTGGCTGGCAGCTGCTTTGGCGCCGTCGGCCGGCGCCTGGGAAGACGTTCCTGTCGAATGACCGCAGGCCGTCAGCGTGAGAACGGCCAGGGCCATCAGTAACCCGGTCATGATTTTTTTCCACATATTAACGACTCCTTCCTCATCGAAACATTCCCTTTCCTAGCGAATGAAGTTGGTGAAAATCGGTGCTTCCTGCAATGCCGTATAGGTGCAGCCTTTTTCATTGGGCGATCCATTGATTAACAATACTTTCACTTTACTCATCCTTTCTTGAACTGCTCTCATCGGAATGCTGTTCCCTTACAGTTATTACTATATCTTACGGTAGTAACTACCGGTCAAGAGACAAATTCTATTTTTCCATGACAGCTTGTCGACCAGGATAAGTCTCTCTATAATAGGACTAGCTTCCCGCTTCTATTCTACATGCTAAGAGAGGTTTTTCTATGAAACGACAACTCCTGCAGCGCATCCAGCAATGCATGGCTGAAAAAAAGATGACCCAGGCCGACTTATCCCGGGCTACGGGGATCCAGCCGTCGTCCCTGTCGGACTATTTCTCGGGGAAATACAGCCCCAAACAGGATAAAATCGACCGTATCGCCGCCGCCCTCGAGGTCAGCCCGGGCTGGCTCATGGGGTATCCCGATACGGATTCCCTGACGGCGTCGGAATGGGACCTGATCCGCCAATTCCGCCAGCTCTCACGGAAAGATCAGCAGCGCCTGGCTGATTTTTTAAAAAAATTACGATAACGATTGGAACAGCTGTTCAGTATGTTTCAGCATAGCCGCGACCTTAGAAGGCGCTGGCGGTGACGGTGCCGCAGCAGCGGCCAGGGCACCGACGAGCATGAAATGACTTCCTTTCTACCAGGCCTCCTTGAAGAAGCGGGCATTGAGCTGCGGGTAATCGCGGCCCGTCTTGATTTTCAGGGCTTCGTTGGTAATGACGGCACCGCCGTTCATTTCACTGCCCGTGCCGGACGTGGTCATGACGATGCCCAAGGGAACGGGCGTCACGTCGATGCGGCCCGGTTTCGCCCAGAAATCCTGCCAGATATCGCCATCGTAGACGGCAGCCAGAGCCACGGCTTTACAGCAGTCCATGACAGAACCGCCGCCGACGGCAAGGATCAGGTCTGCCTGATGCTGGCGGACCAGGGCAGCCCCTTCGAGGACTTTATCATACGTCGGATTGGCCATGATACCGCTGAATTCGATGACATCTTTCCCGGCGTCTTTCAAGATGTCCATGATTTCGTCGTAAATGCCCGTGCGCTTGATGGAACCGCCGCCATACGCCAAGACGACGCGGCTGTCATACTGGCTGAGCAGGTCCGGCAGGTACTGGGACACGCAGTTCTTGCCAAAATAAGCTTTCGTACTGTTTTCAAAGACAAAGTTTTCCATCGTCCATCCTCCTATTTCAATTACCGTAAGGTCCGGCCAAAGAATTCCGTCAATTTGGCCATAGCCTGGTCGACATATTTCGGGACATAATACGTCTGGATATGGGTAGCGCCAGGGATTTCAAAGAGTTCCTTATCCGTCGTACCCGTCGCCTTCTGGTAGGCATCTTTTGTCAAATACAGCGAATCGGCTTGGCTGCCGACAATCATGAGCAGCGGGACATTGATGAGGTCGATCTGGTCCGTCGCATCCCAGGTCATCAATTCAGACAGGCTGTCCGTCGTATAGTCAAAGCTGGAGTTGGGATGGCGATGCGTTTGTCCGTAATAGATGAGGCCTTCGCGGTAGAGGTCGGTCGGGATACTCTTGAGCCGTTCCGGCGTAATCGTATCGAAATCAACGTGGCCGGATATTTCATGTTTCCCCGTTTCTACAGCTTTCTGACGGGCGTCATTAGCCGCTTTCAAGCGTTCCTGGACGCTGTCTTTCTGGGAATCCATGTAGCCTTCGCGGCGGACGCGGCCCGTATTGAACATGCTGATAGTCGCTACGGCCTTCATGCGCTTATCCGATTTGGCCGCATTCAGCGTGTATCCGCCGCCACCGCAGATGCCCAGGGCCCCGATGCGGTTCTTGTCGACGCCGGGATACTGGCTGATATAGTCGACCATGCCGTGGATATCTTCGGTCCGGAAGTACGGCATATCCTGATGACGCGGTTCGCCGCTGCTGGCACCCTGGAAGGACGCATCGGCAGCAATGGTCACATAACCGGCTTCGGCCAGCTTCTGGGCATACAGGCCGGCGACCTGTTCCTTGACGCCGCCATTGGGATGGGCGACGACGACAGCGGCATAGGATTTCGCCGGGTCATAATTCTTCGGCGTGTAGACGTTGGCCGCAATCGTCCGGCCGTCGAGGTCATAGTGGACCGGGTGGATATTGACCTGTCCTTTTTCATTGTGTGTAATGGCATTGGCGTAGACCAGACCGTACGGGTTCCCCGTCGTCACCGGGCCAGCGGCCAGGCTGGCCGACGTAACACCTAAAGACATGACCATCATCGCCATGAGAGCTAACTTTTTCTTAGAAATCATCATCGTATCCTCCTTTTCTGATTAAGCGCGGGCTGCCTGATAATCACCGTTTTCCGAATACCCGGCGTGAGTATCGTTGTTTTCAGCCTGCGGGACGAAGTCGACGACAGCCGCTTCAAAGTCCCCATTTTTAAGTCCGTACCGTATCGTCTTCCCCGGTACAAGTAGTATGCTATCATTCGGTATTTACTACCGGTCAAGCTTTTTTTGAAAAAATTTTTTTGCACAGCAAAAAAACGCTGAACACCATAATTGTCCAGCGCTTTTTTTATCTCTTATTTCTCTCAGATAGCATTCATCATGCTTAGCAGGTTCTGATAGGAATCTACCTGGCCATAGACTACATCATCCGTTGAAATTTCATTGAACAATGTCTTAGCACATTTAATCTTGGCCTGTTCAATAGGACGCAAATCCATACTTTCCATAGATCCTTTTGTTTCAGCTACAAAGTAAATATGCTTCACTGTTCCCTTTTGGAACGCTATCGCCCAGTCCGGTGCATAGTTCCCAACAGGAGTCGGAATCTGGAAGCCGCGCGGCAATTTAGCATATACAACCACTTTGTCGTCCAAATCCATGTCTTCTGCAAATTTTCGTTCTATAGATTTTTCTGCTGTTCCATCGGTAAATACATAGTCCTGCACATTTTTCTTGGCAAGATACGCCTTAGAAAAGTCTTTATTTTTTTCAGCTGTAAATATTTCAGAATCATAGGTGCCATCTGTCTTGTTATACGTAATGTCATCGACAATCATGGTGGCCTTTTCTTCATTGATAAGTTTCATTACCTTGGAAATGAATTCTTCCGGATTATGCCGGTACATTACAAATTTCGCAGGAGAAATCCCCTTCAGAATCATAGCAACCGTTTTTCTAGTCAAATGTGTCCCGGCACCAATTTTGCCAACAAGATCGTACTTGACTTGGCTTGTTTCGCCTCGTTTCAAATCGTATGTATGGCTTTTTTCTGATACAAAACCATTACCTGATTTTATAGTCTCAGCTGACCAGTCGCCTTGCTGCCCTTTTGTTACGGTATACTGCAATTGAGAAACAAAGAGCTTCTCATCAATATGGCGAATGGCTTTTTGAATCAGCTCCTGACTATCAAAATGTACAGTATAGCTCCACTTATGGTTGATGTAGTGCCAAAGAGTCTGGAATTCTTTCTTATAGAAGTTATCATTTAACGCGTTTTCCTGAATTTTAGTCTGATGACCGTCATCAATCATATCATCCAGTGCATGTTCATCAAAGATAGCCTGGACCAGTGCATGCACTCCTACTGCCATACTCTTTAGCTTATTTGGAAGGGGAACTAAGGTCTTGTTTTCTGCATCAGCACGATACGCATCTGTTACATGTCCATCTTCATCTATATAAGAATTCTTAACAAGATAGAAATAAATCGCATTTGCCTGGTCACTAGTAATAGTCACCATATCGTCGCCAATTTTAATCCGCTTGCCTTGGAAATATTCCACTGTAGCTTTGGTCGGACGTTCATACAGGTCGTCTTTAATGTCGTTTTGAAGCGAAGAAACAAAATCTTTATACCCGTCACTGGCAATGACGGTCAGTTTGTTGATTTCCTGCACATCTGAACCAAGAACTTGTTCATCCATCCTGTCACCAGACTGATTGACGCAGAGGCGAAGACCACGGCCTACTTCCTGCCTTTTATTCGTCGTACTGTCTCCACCATGCTTTAAGGTGCAGATTTGGAAGACATTGGGATTATCCCAGCCTTCACGAAGCGCAGAATGTGAGAAAATGAACCGCACTGGGTTATCGAGAGAAAGCAGTCTTTCCTTATCCTTTAGAATCAATTCATAAGCGGATTCGTCATCACTGAGATCTGAACCGCGCTTTGTTTTAGAATCTACCTTATGCCCTTTCTTATCAATACTGAAGTATCCTGCATGGGTTGCATGGACATCAATCCGCTTCAGATACTGATCATAGGGTGTATTAAAGAGTGTCAGATACTCATTCAAAATAGAAATATATTCCTCTTCAAACATTTGCCCATATTCTGAGTTGACTTCATTGCCTTCTTCATCATACTTCCGATAATTCTCTACCTTATCGATAAAAAACAAAGACAGCGTCTTGATACCGCGGTTATACAATTCCTTTTCCTTCTCGAAATGAGAACGGATAGTTTCCCGAATCTGAACCCGGCGAATGTCCTTTTCGCTGACATCGCCCAGGACTTCACCCGTGTGGATTTCCGTGCCATTGGTAAAGGTCACGACACCTCGAATCGGGTCAATATCATTGATATGATAGCCTTGATACTGTTCCATCTCTTTGGAAAGAGCATACAAATCATCATCGACTCCGACAATACGGGTTTCACGCTTGATGGATTTATCATATTTTATTTCAAATTCCAGTCGGGCCATGGGCGGCTTTTTCGGTGAAATGATAATGTTTTCAAGATACAGATAACCATCTGTCCCACGCAGGTTATGGATGTCAAAGCCTTTGACTTCAATCTTTTTGACCAGCTTCATCCGATACGCATCCAGGGCATCCAAGACGTAAACAAGGTCATGATGTTCTTTATGCGTAGCAGAATAATTCAACGTAAAAAGCGGATGGAATTCTTTCAATGCTTCCTGCGTTTTCTTTCCGCCCATCTTCTGGGGTTCATCGAGAATCACAATGGGCCGGTTCGCTGCGATTACATCAATAGGCTTTCTTGAGCCGAAATCATCTCTTGCTGAAAAAATAATTCGAGCCGCCTTATCGCCGCCTCTGCCTTCTTTATTTTTCTCTTTATTAAATCCCGCATTGAAAGCCTGTACATTGATAATCATGACCGAGAGGTCTGCACTGGAACTGAAACTGTCGATATCGGTCAAATTCTTAGAGGTATAAACAAAGAAGCGGGCTTTCTTACCATACTGTTCCATGAAATGGTCCTGCATGGTCTGAAAACTCTTCTGGACGCCTTCGCGAATTGCAATGGACGGAACGACGACGATGAATTTACTCCAGCCATATCGTTTATTTAACTCAAACATCGTCTTGATGTAGACATAGGTCTTCCCTGTCCCTGTTTCCATTTCTACATCCAAAGAACAAGCTCCCATATGTTTAGCTAGAGCCGATGATTCTTTAATGTTGTTATTATTTTGAATGTCTTGAATATTTTTCAACAGCTGATTCTGATTAAGCGCTATAGGGGCATTAGAAAATCCCATATAGAATTCATCATCATAAGCAAAAAGATTCCCTGCCATATGATTCCCAGCATCACGGCGATAGCTGACTTTATCCTGAAACGGTTGCCCAGCAAAAACCTTTACGACACTGTTCACTGCCTCGGTCTGATAGTTTTGTATGGTAAACTTGAATTTCATCTGTTCCATCAGAGCACCTTCCTTACGGTCTGCGGGCTATAAGTCATAAATATCTGTTCGAAGTTAGCCGCTACGCTGTCATCTGCCATGGAACTATCACGGAATACCGCATAATACGGGTGCTGTTTGGCAATAGCCGTTACTACTTCTTCGGTAACCTTTTCATCAAAGCAGACAATCAGATAGCCGTTTTCTACAGAAAAGACTTTTTTACCAGCTATTTCTGTCTCTTCGATTTTTGACGAAAGGAGTACACCAAGGTCAAGCATGACCTGAATCAGCAAATCTTCTGGCGTGCGGTCTTCCTTGATATTATCGGCAAAAAGGTCCATTTGATTCTGTTTCATATCAGCTGGCTTGTAATAGACATCTTTCATGTTGGAAGAATCTACTTTGAAGCAGCGGAAGCCATAGTCAATATCAGCGCCCGTTTCATCCTTAATCTTTTTACCAGCACGACGGATCCGCTCCTCACCAATATCACAGATGGTTTTATAGCCAGCTTTATAACCCAGGGATTTCTCTTCTAGCACTTCTGGTAATTGCACCATTATAAACTTCCTTTGTCCATGATCCTCTGAGTTAAGTTCAAACAATGAGTGTGCAGTGGTTGCAGAACCAGAAAAAAAGTCCAGAACAATTGAATCTGATTTTGTGCCGATTTTTTCCATACGTTTAATCAAGTCAGGTGCTTTTGGAAAGCTCATAACATTACTTCCGAATAAATCTTTTATGGACTTTTTCCCGTAATCATTATTTATTGTGTTTTCTGTCCAAAGCGATTTAACAAGAGTTGTTGCAACTTTACCGTCTTTGACAAGATAATCTTTTCTATAAATTCTCCATTCATTTCCAGTCTTTTCTGCTTCTATCAAATCATTTTCTTCATCAACCTTTTTTGACATCCAAGTCCAACATGTCTTTGTTCCATCTGGAGCATCTGGCCAAACTTCCTCAACATAGTTATCTTTTTTTACAATAGAAACCCTTTTAGTCCGAGGATCAACATAAAGCGGGTAATACAAATTTGGCCTCGTTTGAGGATTGAAAGATTGATTTCTATTTCGCAATCCTATCTGACGATACTTTCCTTTGTAATCCTCTTTGTTGTACTCGTCAACCATTCTTCCTTCTTTTTCAACTCCAGAAATAGTAGAAGGTTCCATGTAATTTTTTGCATATACAAGGACATATTCAAAGGTCCTAGCAACAAAGATGTCCAGATTTCTCCCACGCGGATTTAATTGAACAGCCAATTGAGCTACAAAATTAGATTCTCCAAATATTTCATCACAAATCTTTTTGAGGTTGACCGCTTCATTGTCATCAATAGAAATAAATATAACTCCATCAAAAGTTAATAAATCCTTCGCAATCTTTAATCTTGGATAAAGCATATTCAGCCAATCTGTATGGAATCGTCCATTGCTCTCACTGTTCTGTACTAAACGATTTCCTTCTTCATCTGTCTGCCCGCTATTATCCGAATAGTCAGCCGAACTCTGCGAAAAATCATCTTCATAAATAAAATCATTTCCCGTATTATACGGCGGATCAATATAAATCATCTTCACTTTTCCAAGATATGTTTCCCGCAGGATTTTCAGAGCGTCAAGGTTATCGCCTTCGATGTAGATATTTTCGCTATCGATGTCCCCCCCCCTGTGTACCATCGCGACTGACCGATTTTTCCCAATCAAGTCTCAGTGTTTTGGCAATGGGCTGATTTGCAAGCATGATGGTTTTCCGCTTATCCGGCCAAGTAAACTGATAGCGTTCCTGTCCGTCATCTATGACCTGTGTATTGATTTCCTGCATGAGCACATCTTTATCGATGGCACGGACCACATGTCCCTCTTCATCGACGGTTTCTGTGACCGCATTGGGAAACAAGGCCGCTAGTTTTTCATAATTTTCTTTTGCTAAATCAGCCGTATGCATTTCAAGCTTTTCCATGAGTGATTTCCTCCAATTGTTTTTTATAGTCTTGCAACCGGGTATATAGTTCAAACCGCTTTTTCGGCTGCTGTTCTTTCCAGGCAGCGGCTTCTGCCTTTTGAATCAGTTTCTTCAGCCGGTTGATTTCATCCTGCCGTTTTAACTGTTCATCTATGGAGAGTTTTTGTCTCTGCAGCACCTCTTCTGAAGAAATGGCAATTTGCCGTACCAGATTATCCCATATCTCTTCCAACGTATTCCCTTGAAGTACCAGGGAAAGGTCATTTTCCTTCATCCAGGCCGTGCGATAGAGTTTGCGGTGATACACAGCCAGCTGGCAACATTCTCCATACATAAGCAAAAAAATGAGCTTATGAGGATTTTGTCTGGCAATCGCTTCCACGATTTTTCCATCAAAATCCTGCTTTTTAAGATGCAGAGATAAAAGCAAAATTTCCTTTATATCACTTTTATTTTCCAGATTCAGATTGCGCTGAGTCAAACTGTTTTCGACTTGAATCTGCTCTACGTCAGACACAAACCGTGCTTTCAGCGTTGCCGTAAGTGATAAATGCTGATAAAAGGCTTCTTTCGGGAGTCTCCGGCAAACAACCGTGCTTTTCGGAAAGTCAATCATTCATTTCACCACCATAAAACAAATCAGTTCAAAATCATCCAGCCCGGAGAATCCCATAGACTGAAATGTAGTCTCTCCCGAAGAAAAGAAGCTGTCAATATCTTCTTTCTCTTTCGTTTCAATAATCGATTTGATAGCCGCTTCAAGGAGCTTGGAAACATTTCCCATGTTTCGGCCATCTTTCGTCTCTTTATTAAAGATATGGTACAGTTCCTGAATGGGAACCTTCTTCCCTTTAGCTATATGCCGCATTTCGTCCAGCGTATCTTTTGGTTGCAAGTGATTGGTAATAATTTCACCATCACTGCCAACATATACCATATAGAACGGATGCAGCCGGTTCTGATTCTTGATGTTGATTTTCGGGTTCACATTCTTCAATACGAATATCACGCCCGGCTTACTTCCCTTTGCCACGGCATGGATGCCAAGCGGTATATGCTCTATATCTGGATGGTCTTTCATATAAGCAAGCAGGTCCATACGAAAGTCATTAAGTCCTAAATCGGTAATAGAGACACCGCTTGTCATGTCTTCCAGGTCTACAACTTCTTCCTGCAGCTTTTTCAGCTGTTCCTTACGATAGGCTAAATCGCCTTTTTCATCCTGATTGATCAGGTCATCGTCACCGGTCGAAGTCATGACGGAAATCCGCATCCTCGTTTCGACTCTCGCCTTTAGGTTGATATATTCGTCCAGCGTCAAATCGGGCCAGAAATTCACCAGCTGAATGACCTTGTTCTTACTGCCGATACGGTCGATTCGTCCGAATCGTTGAATGATACGGACGGGATTCCAATGAATGTCATAATTGATGCAATAATCACAATCTTGCAGATTCTGACCTTCAGAAATGCAATCCGTGCCAATCAGGATATCAATATTTTTATCCTTATCTGCGGGATAGAGGATATCCCTGTCTTTTGACATGGGAGAGAAGCAGGACAATACATGATTCATGTCTGCCTTGAAATGGGGAATCGTCGTCCTGCCTTCAATGCTGCCCGTAACAAGCGCCGTATGAAGGCCCATCTCTTTGGCTTTAGGCGCTATATTTTCGTAAAGGTATTCTGCCGTGTCGGCAAAAGCCGTAAAAATAAGGATTTTTCGATTGTCCGGGTTAATGGGAGCCGCTTCCTTTTTCTGAATGACTCGAATCAGTTGATTCAGTTTATAATCGTATTCCGGAGTAATATCTTTCACCATGCCGATGAGCAGGGAAAGCGTTTCCAAGTCTGCTTTAATGTCACGCTGCCATGAAATATAATCTATATCGCGTAAATCAAGCTGTATCTTTTTCCCTACGGAAAAGAAGTCCGTATTCTGATCGTCTTCATCAAAATCTGCGGCTGCTCCAGACAAATCATCCATTTCGCTTAGATTTCCCTGCCCATTCTTTATGAAGGTATCGATAATCTGGTCCGTTTCATACAGATACTGGTATACCCTTTGTACCGTCAGCAGGAAAGAATGAACAGAGCTTTCCATGCGCTTTAAGAGGTTGATGCTCATGAGGCGCTGGATACCTGTTTCACGACCTTTTCGGAAGTTCTCCGTTTCCTCTTTCGACAGATACTTGGACAGCTTGCTCGGCAAAATGAACTGCGTAGGCGTATAAATGGTAAGATTCAATTCAGACAGACATTCGTAGACTTCTTTATAATTAATAGCCCCTTTCCGGTCTGTCAATTTAGGATACAAGGAAATAGGCCTATTTCTTGTCGGAAAAGTCCCAATATCTGTTGTATCATAATAGGTCTGTATGTGGTGGCGGGATCTGGCAATGGTAACAGAATCCAGTACTTCAAAGAAGTCAAAATCCAATTGGGAAAGCAAATTTTTCGTAGTCCTTTCTTTTTCCGGGAGCTTGCACCATGCGTTATAGACGCGCTGAGCCTGGCGAAAAATCGTATCAATATCTGACTTTATCTTTAGCTTTTCATTGAGCTCTTCCGGGTTGCCTTCGTAGGCAAAGGCCAGCTGATTCCGCAAATCATAAAACCGGTTATTGACAGGTGTAGCAGAAAGCATAAGCACTTTGGTACGGACTCCCGGCCTGATTACACGGTTCATAAGCCGCATATAGCGGTTTTCTTTTTCGCCACCATGCGTATTGGTACCATTACCATTCCGAAAGTTGTGGCTTTCGTCAATGACTACTAAATCATAGTTCCCCCAGTTAATACGGTCGATGGGAAGCCCGATGGAAGTCATCCCCCTATTACGGGAAAGGTCTGTATGATAGAGCACATCGTAACGGAAACGGTCTGCTGCCAATGGATTATTTACCAGATTGCCGCGATAAGTCATCCAGTTTTCAGAAAGTTTCTTGGGACAGAGGACAAGCACATTTTTATTACGGCCTTCGTAATATTTAATTACGGCCAGTGCAGTAAAAGTCTTTCCCAGCCCTACGCTGTCGGCCAGGATACAGCCATTGTATTGTTCCAATTTATTAATAATGCCAAGGGCCGCATCCTTCTGGAAATGATAAAGCTTGTTCCATATTGCACTATTCTTGAATCCCGTAGCTTCATTGGGAAGGACATCTTCCGAAATATCATCAAGAAATTCGCTGAAAATATGATACAACGTCATGAAATATATAAGCTCCGGCGCATTTTCCTGATAGACTGTAGAAATCATATCGATAACTTCGCTTGTCACATCGGTAAGTTTCTCTTTATCATCCCAAATGGTATTAAAAAGATGCAAAAATTCCTTGCTTGCCGGGTTCTCAAAGCATGTCACCATGTTACTGATATTATGGCCCCGCTCACAACCCAGATCTACTGTCGTAAAAGAATTCACAGGCATATAAGTATAAGTATCTTCCGGATTTTCTACAACAAGAAAATTGTTCATGCCTTCCCAGGTCTTATTGGAACGGAATGTTGCCTTCTTGCGCATCCATTCTGCACATTCCTTGGCTACCGCTTTCTGTTTCAGTTCATTCCGGAGGCGGACTTCAAATTCCGTCCCATACAGCCCCATTTCGCGATTCAGTCTCGGAATATAGAATTCTCGTCTTTCCTTGGGCGTTTTTTCTGCAATGAAAGTGGGAGACGTAAAAATGAACCGGAATTCATCACAATGTTCCAGCTCATGTTTAAGTGCCTGATATGCATAAATAGAAAAACATGCCGCTGCCACAGACACTTTGCTTCCAGATTGTATTTTCTTGACAAGATCATCTTTTACAACCTTAGTAGTGTTATTGAATATTTCCATTGAATGACTCCGTTCTGCCGTATCGATTTTACCCCATCTTTTTTGCTGTTTATATCATTTTGATGCAAAATCACAGATAGGTTACATACTAATTCAATTATACATCGACGTTTCGCTAATGGATAGGTCGTTTAATACTTTTGAGCTAATAAAATAGAGCGGAGCTGTCACAGGAAGCAAATTCTGCTTTCTGCAACAGCTCCGTTATTTTTAAATTCTTACTTCTTCAAGGAATCCTGGCAAGTTTGGTATCCAGGTAAGATTTGGTACGCATAAGGCCCTGCGCCTTTACTTCATAATCAAAATCGGTACCTGGCTGCGCAGGAGGACGTAGTTGCTGACGCTGCCCAGGAGGATTTTCTTTAAGCCCGACAGACCGCGGTTGCCGATGATGATCAGGTCCGTCGGGTGGTCTTCGATGTACTGGACGATGTTCTTGGCCGGGTCGCCGATTTGGACGACGGCCTGGACGTGGATTTCTTTGGGGATGCTGGGCATCAGCTTGAGCAGGATTTGATAGCCTTTTTCCTTCAATTCTCCCGGGACGTAGCCGCCGGTACTGACTTGTTCAAAGGAGTTGATTTCCTTATTCATATCGACGACGGTCAGCAGCGTCACCTGACTGCCGCATTTTTCGGCCAGGTATACGGCCTTTTCTAAGGCTCTGACCGACGGTTCCGAACCGTCGACAGGGACCAGGATGTGCTGAAATTCTTCCATCATGCATGTTCCTCCTTCTGCCGTGCCAGTTCTTTCTGCCGGGTCCCATAGAAGACGAGGCAGAAGACGATGATGAGGCAGGCGAAATAAATGAGAAAACCGCCGAATTCCGGGGCGATATCCCAGAAACCGGCGCCGCGCAGGGTGATGTCGCGGGTAAATTCATATTCCCAGGTCAGCGGGAAAAAATGAGCGAAATAGCGGACCCACAGGCTCTGTTCCATAAGCGGGCTCGTCGCCCCGCCGAGGATGAAGCCCATAGGGATGAATAAAATCATGCGGCTGGCGGCGACGCCGGGATTGGCCGCATTCCAGCCAAAGAGCAGGCTCATGACGCCGACGGCTGGGATATAGAAGCACTGGGTCAGGAAAAAGAGCCAAACACTGCCGGCAAAGGCCATATCGTTCAGATAGTGGAGGATGACCATGCCGACGGTCAGGGCCGTCATCAGGCAGGCGCAGTATGGGACGAGGCGGGACAGGACGGCAAAGGGCGTCCCCTCTTCCATGGTCCGGGCCAGCTGGCCCGTCATGCGCAGGCGGGGAATCATGCCAATGGTGGCAAAGGTAAAGAACATGGATGAAAAGAAGAAGAGGAAGCCCTGGACTTCGCCATTATTCGCCGCCGACCCCTGGGGATTGAAGAGGAGCCGGTCGCGCAGGGTGATGCCCCGTTCGGCCCGCGACGTCTCAGACGCACTGAGCTTGTTGTTCTCTTCGGCTACGATAGTATTGAGGGCTTCCATGATGTCCGCGTTCTGGGCGATGCTGGTATTGTCATAAAAGACGCCAATCTGGCCTGCCGCATCGCTGTAGCGGTTCTTTTCCAGGTCCTTGGGGAAATAGACGACGGCAGCAAAACGGTCGCGGTAGAATAAGGCCTTGGGATTGACAACACTGTGAAAGACCGTGTTGATGTCGATATAAGGCGACGCATCCATTTCCTGGATGAGTTCATGGCTGTACTTGGAATTATCCAGGTCGATGACGGCCACCGGCGCTTCTTCGATGAAGTTATTCCCAAGCAGGACCGTGAACAGGACGGCGCAGACGACGGCGACCAACATGGCGACCTTTTCATAGGGCATGCCCATGCCGGAAAAGAGGAAGGCGATTTCATGTTTCAGGGAGTTCATGGCCTGTCACCTCGATAGTCTGGCCCGGCCGGACAGCCTGGCCTGGGTCGGTATAAATACGGATTTGGAAAGCTGTCAGATCAGCCTGCCCTTTTTCCCGGGTTTCCTTCAAATCGGCAAAGCCCGGCGCCTGGGTGATGAAGCGGATCGTCCCGGCAACGGGCTGGCCATCGGACACGGCGACACCGGCCAGGGCCTGGCCTTCGTGGAGATGGACGGCCTGCTTTTCACTGACATAGATATCGTAATATTGGCGCTTACTTTCCAAGAGGATGACCGGCGTGTCGGCCTGGACGATTTCCCCCTGCTTGGCCAGGAGCTTGAGGACTTTCCCGTCTTCCGGCGCCCGCAGGGTCAGGCGGTCTTTCTGGACTTCCAGCTGCTGGAGCTGGACCTGGAGCTGATTGCGCTGCTGGACCAGCGATTCCCGGTCGTGACGCTTGTTGGCAATGGTCTGCCGCTGTTCTTCAATCTGCGGCAGCTGGAGGGAATCACTGTTTCCCGTATCGACGGCACCGCCCAATAATTTCGATAAGGCCTGTTGCTGCTGGTTCATATTGGCCTGGGCCACGGACAAAGCCGCCTGGGAATCGTCGAAATCGGCCTTGGCAATGGCTCCCTGGCGGTACAGCGAGGATTTACGGTCATAATCGCGCTGAGCATTGACCAGCGTTGCCGTCGCCGAATCGATGGCCGCCCGCTGCTGGTCGATCTGGCGCCGGCTTTCTTCCTGCGACGTATCGGTCTGAGCAAAGCCGATGGCGATAGTCCCTTCCATCGACTGGATTTGGGCGTCGAGCTGGGCTATCTGAGCCTGGGTCTTGGCAATATCCAAGTCAACGTCGGTACTGTCGAGCTGCATGAGGATGTCGCCGGCCTTGACTTCCTGTGATTCCTGGACAGCTTCATTCACCATCTTGCCACTGACGGACTGAAAAGAAACCTTGACCTGCTCTGCCGTCAATATCCCGTCCTTCTTAGCGATACCCTGGGCCACGGCATCGTTTCCCTTATACATGAGCAGGACACCGCCTGCCAGGAGGATGCCGATGAAAAAGAGGCCCAGGCGCCATGCCCGCTTTGGCAGATGCACTGTTTGTCCCTTCATGGTAATCATTCCTTTCCTTCTATTATAATTAGCTGACTAACTACATAGGTGAATCAAGAGGTTACGTTCCATTATAGCGTAACCGTATCCGAACACATTGATTAGCTTGTTAATTATAATTATATACCCGAAAAAGAATAAAGTCCAGTACCTGAATCAGGACTGGACTTCTTTGGACAAGGCTCCGGCCGCCTTGGTTTCATCATCCAAGGACAGCCGGGCCAGGTGTTCGATGAAAAAGATGCGGCGATTGAAGAAATTGACGAAGCGCCCGACGAGCATGGCCGACACCAGCGTGCCGACGCCAAGACCGGTCAGGGTCCCCAGGCCGCCGTAAAGGGTCGACAAGATGACGGCAATGGTGACCATGGTCGAATCGAAGGCGACTTTCGTCGAGCCCATCCGCCATTTTCCCGTCTGGGCAATGGCCTTGACGGCCCCGTCGCCAGGCACCATCAGGACCTGTGACGCCACTTCGATGCAGATGCCGAAGGCCAGGGTGGCACAGCCGGCCACTAAGAGAGCTGCGGCAAAAGGCCAGCTCAGTCCCTGTAATCCTGCCATGGCGTGCATGAAAAAGTCGATGGCTGCGCTGAAGACGAAATTAATGGCAATCTGCAGCAGCTCTACGGGCCGGAACTGGCGGCGCAGCAGGGCAATCTGCAAAACGATGAAGGCCATGTTGAGGACAAAGGTCAGCTGGCCGAAGGTCCACGGCGTATAGAGGCTGACGACGAGGGGCACGCTGGAAATAGGCGACGTCCCCAGGCTGGCGACAGTAATCAAGTCGATGCCGAAGGCCGTCATCAAGATACTGCAAAGAAAGACACTGACCCGTATTTTCAGATGATGCATACGCCGCATACTCAATCGCCCCACTTCTTTTCATTCTCCATAATACGATGAAACGTCGCCATGAACTGCTGGCGTGCTTCCGGCTCGATACCCTGCCACATTTCATCGTCGATGCCATAAATGACCTGGCGGATCCGCTTGGCCTTTTCCCAGCCCGTTTCCGTCAGGAAGATGGCCACGCCCCGCTGGTCTTCGGGCCGCGTTTCCTTGCGGATGAGGTCCAGCTTTTCCATGCGTTTCAGCAGGCTGGTCACTGTCGACTTGTCGATGATGCACTCGCGGCTGATATCCTTTTGGCTGGCGCCGTCATGGAACCACAGATATTCCAGTATCTTAGGCTGACCGGGCATGAGCCCTTCCCGCTTGATGCGGCGGCCGATTTCCCGGTTCGACCGGTGGAACCCTAATAACAGTAAAATATGCAACGCTTCTTCGTCCATGGCGATTCCCCTTTTAATTAGTTTTAATTCCAACTACATTTCTTATTATATCGCAGGGAGGAGAAAAGTCAACAGAGGCGCCTCTTATGAAGCATGCATCATGATCCAGTCGAAGCAGCGCGCCGGCAGGATACTGTGGAGGAAAATCAGGGGTTTGGCGCCGAAGCCGATGATGTAGCGTGTCTTTGGCCGTTTCTGGTTGACGGCTTTATCGATGGCCTTGGCTACGACGGATGGGTCCGACATCATAGTTCCAGCATACTGCTTGCGTATGCCCGCAGCCGTCTTGGCAGCTTCCGCTTCGTAAGCCCCGCCTTTGGCCGATTGTTCCAGGTGGTCTGCTGCGATATTTCCCCATTCGGTCTTGATGCCGCCCGGTTCGATGAGCGATACGTCGATGCCGAAGCCCTTCGTTTCCATGCGCAAGGCATCGGACAAGCCTTCGACGGCGTATTTCGTCGCATGATACCAGCCGCCGAAGTACGTCGTCAGGCGGCCGCCCATGGACGAGACGTTGATGATGCGGCCCTGGTGCTGCTGACGCATGATCGGCAGGACTTCTTTGGTCAGCCGGGCCAATCCGAAAACATTGACCTCGAACTGGCGCTTCGCTTCTTCCAGCGATACGTCCTCGACAGCTCCAAAAGAACCGTAGCCGGCATTATTGATGAGGACGTCGAGGCGCTGCTGCTCTTCCAAAATCTGGGCCACGACCTGGCGGCACGATGAGGTGTCGGTCACATCGAGGGCCACAGGGATGACGCCGTACTTCTCTTTCAATTCTGCCATGCGTTCCACGCGGCGGGCCGCACCGTAGATGATGTGGCCTTCGTTAGCCAGGCGCTTTGCCGTTTCAAAGCCGATGCCGCTGCTGGCGCCGGTCAATAAGATGACTTTTTTATTCATGTTCATGTTGGTCTCCTTTTTTAAATTCACGGACGGACTGTCCCGTCCAAACCGCAAAGGCTCGCAGGAAGGAATTCACTTCGGCATAGCCTAACAAAAATGCAATATCCTGGGTCGTCATATCCGTATGACGCAAATAGTGACGGGCCAGGACTTCCCGCGTCCCGCTCAATACTTTCTGGAACGTCGTCCCTTCGTCTTTCAGGCGGCGCTGCAAGGTCCGCGTACTGATTCCCATGCGGTCGGCTACGTGCTGGCTCGTCCCTTCCCCGGCAGGCAGCAGCTCCGTCAGGACACTGCGGACCTGGGCGCTGAAGGAATCGTCAACAGTCAGTTCGGACAGGCGCTTATTCATTTCCGGTTCGAAATACTGCCACATAGTTTCATTTTCTGAAATGAAGGGCTTTTCCAAGTCACTGCGGGAAAAGGTCAGGACATTGGCACCGCCCAGTTTCGGCTGAACCCCTAAGAAACGGGCAAAAGCCTGACCGGGAATAGCCGTCGCAAGGGTAGCTGCTACTGGTTTCAGCGGCTCTTGGACGGCTTTGCGCAGGAGATGGACGAAAAAGACCATTTCCGTTTCAATGACGAAAGCCGGTAAAGGAGTCTGCCGATCGGCCGCGGCCAGCGAAAGGCAAACAACGTCGCCGTCTTCACAGATATCGAGGGCCAGTGGTCCGATAAGTCGTTTATAGCGGGCCAGGCGGTGCAGACAGGCCAGGCCGTTGCGGCTGCAATAGGCGGCAAAGATAGGTGGCGAAAAGGTTTCGATACTTTCCATCGTCGCCATACGGATGGGCACTGATTCATCAGACATCAAATCGGCGATGGTCGTCATCAGGCGGAAATAGGCGTCCTGCGTGATGACGGGATGTTCCTGCGTGAATAACGTGACCGGCAGACCGGCCTTTTTCAGGACGGCAATGGGCTGCAGGCCAAAAGATTGTAACACGGCACCATAGCGGCCATCCAATAAAAATCGTTTCATAGCATTTCCTCACTTCCCCTTGGATACCTCTATGATACACGCATTTTGCGCCACGTTGAACATGAAATAACGACAACAAAGTGGCAAAAGGCGACAAAAAGGCGCTGTCCTTAAAAGACAGCGCCTTTTCTGTAGGGGCGCCCGCTCCAGGATATGTACGATTTACCAACCACTGGCTAGAAAAATCATCCATATCCTGAGACGGGCTCGCCACGTGCGAGCCCCTACAAACTGCAGACTAACATCGGTCTGCAATCAATGAGCCGTTTCGGCGGCAGGCAATTCGCTGGTGCAGTGCGGGCAGCGGGTTGCATCGTCCGCGATGGGCTGGCGGCAGAACGGGCAGAGCCGCGGTTCCGGAGCCGGTTCCGGTTTGGGCAGGAAGCGGTTCAGCTGTTTGAGGACCATGAAGATGGCAAAGGCGATGATCAGGAACTCAATGACCGTGTTAAGAAAGGAACCGTAAGCAATGACAGGGATCCCGGCTGCTTTCGCTTCGGCCAGGGACTCGACGTGTTCTGTGCTCAAAGGGATGAAGAAGTCCGAAAAATCAATCCCGCCGAGGAGGACCCCAAATGGGGGCATAATAATGTTGTTGACCAGTGACGTGACGATTTTCCCAAAAGCTCCGCCGACGACGACACCGACTGCCATGTCCAGCACGTTCCCCCGCATGGCAAATTCTTTGAATTCCTTGATGATGCCCATGTTTTCCACTCCTATCTGTGATGTAAAAAATAAATTATAAAAAAATAGGGATTCGCATGATGGCAGAAACCGTCGTGCGAATCCCTATTCATCATAGCGGAAAAAGGGCAGGATGGCAATACTTTTTGATTTTTGTTACTTATATTTAATAAAGCGACAGGAGCTGCGGCAAAAAGCCCGATTCCTGTATGGCTTCGATACATTCCAGGATGCCGACGGCCAGGACGAACCAGAGGACGTCGCCGGCAGCATGGCGGAAGACTTTTGGTTTAACTGTATATTCCTGCGGTTCATGGTAGAGCGACCATTTCGGGAAGAAACGGGGTACTTCCCGGATGTAGGCAGTATACGGTTCTCCGAAGAGGCGGTGCAGCCGGATTTCTTCCGTATGGATTACCGGGATGTACATGACGGCGAAGAGGAGTACCAGCAGTGCCGTCAGGGTCAGCGATTCCGTGCACAGGCCGACGCCGATACCGCCGAGGAAGCTGAAGAAATACAGTGGATTCCGGCAGACCGAGTACGGCCCTTCGCGGACCAGGACGTCATTCTTATAACCGGCAATGTACTGGGCGCACCACATGCGGCCTACCATGGCGGCGCCGACGCAGAGGCAGCCCACGAGGAATAAGATACCCGTCACAGACGGTGCGATGACATCTAATTCTTTTTGCGAGAACATGAACAAAAATAAAAACAAGATTCCAATGACTTGGGAAATACGGGTGCGGTAATGGTCCAGGAAATACATGGTGACTCCTCCTCTTGTCCTAATTGATAAGGCCAGTATAACGGTCATTTCTAACGAAAAATTAGGCAAAATTTAAAGGAATCATAAAGATTTGTGAACAGACTGCGTATTCTTTGTAACAACTTTTATGTTACAATAAAAGAAACGTCATTCGTCCATTTTTAAGGAGGCATCTGCCATGTTCAAAAAATTACTCATACTCACCCTCAGCGCCCTGCTCTGCTGCGGTGCGGCTATGGCGGCTGACACGACGTCCATGACCGACAAGGCCCGCCAGGCTGAAACACAGTCCCTGCCGTCGACGATCAAACATCTCGACTTGGTCCTGGTCCTCGATAAGAGCGGCTCCATGTATGGCCTGGAAAGCGATACTATCGGCGGCTACAACGCCATGATTGCCAAGGAAAAAGACCTCGACGTCGACACCAAGGTCACGACGGTCCTGTTCAACAATAAAGTCGACATCCTGACGGACCGCAGCAACATCAACAGCCTGTCGGACATGACAACCAAGGATTACCGCGTCGGCGGCTCGACGGCCCTCCTCGATGCCGTAGGCAACACGATTGCCAAGATTTCCGACACGCCGGGTATTTCCGACAAAGACCATAAGGTCATCTTCGTCATCATCACGGACGGACAGGAAAATGCCAGCACGGAATATTCCAAGGCGACGATCCAGAAAATGATTTCCGATAAAAAAGCCCAGGGCTGGGACTTCATTTTCCTCGGCGCCAATATCGACGCCGCTTCGGAAGCCCAGAACCTGGGTATCGATGCCGACCATGCCGTCAAGTACCGCAATACCTCGACGGGCGTCCAGAAGAACTTCGCCGCCATTGCCGCTTATACGCGCAGTGCCGTCCAGCAGCAAGACGACGACTCCTGGAAAGATAACATCGAAAAGGATAAGTAAGTCTTATTTCAAACCTGCCAATTTGGCCGGGTCCATGGCTTTATCGAATTGCTCTGCCGTGACCCATCCCGTCTTCAGGGCTGACTCTTTCAGGGTCAGCCCTTCTTTGGCTGCCTGTTTGGCAATGGTGCAGGCCTTGTCATAGCCGACGAGAAGCACCAGGCCCGTGACCAGGATGAGAGAGTTGTAGAGGTTGGTCGTGATCCGTTCGCGGTTCGGTTCGATGCCGACGACGCAGTGCTTGCGGAAGGAATCCATGCAGTCCGTGAGCAGGCGGATAGACTGGATCAGGTTGTAGGCGATGACAGGCATGAAGACATTGAGCTCGAAGTTCCCCTGGCTGGCGGCGATGCCCAAGGTCGCGTCGTTGCCCATGACCTGGACGGCGACCATAGTGACGGCTTCGCACTGCGTCGGGTTGACTTTGCTGGGCATGATGGAGCTTCCCGGTTCATTTTCGGGGATACGGATTTCGCCGATGCCGCAGCGCGGTCCCGACGACAGCCAGCGGACGTCGTTGGCGATTTTCATGAGGTCGCAGGCCAAGGCCTTGAGCATACCGTGGACGACGACGAGTTCGTCCTTACTGGTCAGGGACTGGAACTTGTTCGGCGCCGTATGGAAGGTCGTGCCCGTCAGCTGGCTGACGATTTCGGCAAAGCGCACATCGTAGCCTTTCGGGCAGTTGATGCCCGTGCCGACAGCCGTGCCGCCCATGGCCAGGTCGCGGAGGAAATCGACGCCCTGGACCAGCATATCCCGGTCGCGCTGGATCATGCGGGCCCAGCCGCTGAATTCCTGGCCCAGCGTCAACGGTGTGGCATCCTGCAAGTGGGTCCGGCCGATCTTGACGATGTCCTTGAAAGCTTCCTGTTTGGCCCGCAGCGCCTGATAGAGGGCTTCCATGGCGGGGAACAGTTTCTGTTCGATAAGCAGGACGCCGACCATATGCAGGCCCGTCGGGAAGGTATCGTTCGAGCTCTGGGAATGATTGACGTGGTCATTGGGATGGACGTTCAGGTCCTTGCCCTGGGCCTGTAAAATCTGCTTGGCCCGGTTGGCGACGACTTCGTTGACGTTCATGTTGAACTGCGTGCCGCTGCCGGTCATCCAGACAGCCAAGGGGAAATTGCCGTCTAGCTTGCCGGCCAGGATGTCATCGCAGGCCTGGACAATGGCGTCGGCCCGGTCGCCGTCGACGACGCCCAATTCCTTGTTGGTCAAGGCAGCGGCCTTCTTCAAATAGGCAAAGACCGTGACCATTTCAGGCGGGATTTTTTCCGTGCCGATCTTAAAATTCTCGAAACTGCGCTGTGTCTGGGCACCCCAGAGTTTATCAGCCGGGACTTTGATTTCTCCCATCGAATCTCTTTCTATACGGTATTCCATGACGAACCTCCAATCAGATTACATAAAACATAGCGGACTCAGGCGGGCGCCCTTTGGGTCGCCCCTACGTTGGGTCCCCACAGGGGACCGTATGAGGAACGAGGAACGGTTTCCCCACATTTGCGGCCGGACTCCATATTATATAAAACACGGCGGACTCGGCGGGCGCCCCTTTGGGTCGCCCCTACGTTGGGTCCCCACAGGGGACCATTCGAGGAACGATGAACGACCTACGACAAGCCCATGGGGTCGGGCTGGAAGATGCGGCCGTCCATGAGTTGCAGGTCATCGGCGATGAGCGGGCGGAATTCCATCTGGCCCAGGATGTCCCGTTCTAGGTCGACGCCCGGGGCGATTTCTGTCAGCATGAGTCCCTGCGGCGTCAGGCGGAAGACGGCCCGTTCGGTGACGACCAGGACGTGCTGGCCGTGGGCTGCGGCGTAATCCCCGGAAAAGGTGACCTGTTCGATATCCGTCTTGAACTTCTGGTACTTCCCTTCCCGGTCGATGACCAGCCGCCCACCTTCACAGTGCTCTCGCAGACCGCCGGCTGTAAAGGTCCCCATGAGGATGAGTTTCTTCGTGTGCTGGGCCAAGTCGATGAAGCCCCCGGGCCCGGTGACGCGGCCGTGGAATTTCGAGACATTGACATTGCCCATGGCGTCGATTTCCGCCAGGCCCAGGGCACAGAGGTCGAGGCCGCCGCCGTGGCAGATGTCGAACATGTCGGCCATCTTCAGTTCCGCTTCGGCATTGACAGCGGCCCCCATATCGAGGCCCGACAAGGGAATGCCGCCGATGATGCCCGAATCGGCCGCCAGGGTCAGGCTCGGCCCGAAGCCCTCTTCAGCGGCGACAGAGCCGATGATTTCCGGGATGCCGATGCCCAGGTTCATGACGTCGCCTTTTTTCAGTTCCATCGCCGCCCGGCGGGCACAGATTTTGCGGTTGTCCAGCGGATGCGGCGGCAGGGACTGGATGGACTTGCGCCCTTCGCCGCTCAGTTCCGGCCGGTAGCCGTGGGTCGAAAAGCTCTGGACGTGGTACTTCGGCCGCGGCACGACGACGTAATCGACGAGGAAATGGTGGATCTTCACGAGCCGCGAATCGAGGCTGCCCCGAGGCACGACGTCTTCGACCTGGACGACGACGATGCCGCCGGAATTATGCGTCGCTTCGGCCACTTCCAGCTGTTCACCGATCATGGCTTCGCGCTGGAGGGAAATGTTGCCGTCCTCATCGGCCAGGGAGCCGCGGATGAAGCAGACCTGGATGGGAAAGGTTGGATAATATAAGTAGTCGTCGCCGTCGAACGAGACCAGGCGGACGATATCCTTGCCTTCGCGGACGGTCTTTTCGTTGGCCTTGCTGCCGTCCAGGCGCGGATCAGCCAACGTGTGCAGGCCGATATCGGTCCAGACGCCCTTGTGACCGGCGGCGATGGCCCGATAGAGAGCCAGTATCGTCCCGGCCGGGACGACATAGGCCAGGCACTGATTGGCTGCCACTTTATCGGCCAGCTTCTTTTCCATGCCGAAATGGCTGGTAATGATCGTCCCGATGAGGCCGTCAGCGGCCAGGCGGTCGCCGCCGCGCTGGCCGCCGTCGCCGGTCCCGGCAATCTTGACCAAGGTCACATTGCGGGGATGGCCTTCTTCACCATAACGGTCGTGAAGGGCCTTGAACAGCCCGTCCGGCGTCCCGAAGCCGGCATGACCGCTGACAGCCAGGGTCATATCATCGCCGACGAGACGCGCCGCTTCCACAGGCGTAATAAACTGTGTCATAACGACCTTCCTTTCGTGTGGTAATGAAAAAAGGACCTGTCGTACGACGACAAGTCCTTTTAAGTGGTTAGCAGTTAGTGGTTAGTGGTTAGCGGATGGCTTTCAATTTAAAGTTTTCTCTGCAAACTACAACCGTCGTCGGTCGTTCATCGTTTGTCGTACGGGATAAAAATATCAGCCTATTACGATGAACGACGAACAATGAACGATGAACGTTATTTCAAGTGTTTCAATCCTTTGGCGCCGATGTCGCTGCGGACTTGCTGGCCGTCGAAGTGGATGCGTTTGACGTTGGCATAGGCCTTTTCGATGGCGCTCTTGAGGTCCCCTGCTACGGCCGTAACGCCGAGGACACGGCCGCCGTTGGTGACGTACTGGCCGTCTTTCTTGGCCGTACCAGAGTGGAAGACCATGACGTCTTCTTTGTCGACAGCATCGAGGCCGCTGATGACATCGCCTTTATGGGACGAAGCGGGATAGCCGGCAGAAGCCATGATGACGCAGCAGGCTGCAGCATCTTTCCAGTGGACCATATCAGCCGTCAGCGTACCCTTGGCGCAGGCATACATGATCTGGGCCAGGTCGCCGTCGAGGAGCGGCAAGACGGCCTGCGTTTCGGGATCGCCGAAGCGGCAGTTGAATTCGACGACTTTCGGGCCGTCGGCGGTAATCATGAGGCCGGCATAGAGGCAGCCCTGGTAGGTGATGCCTTCCTGTTTGAGGCCATCGACGACGGGTTTCAGAATCTTTTCTTCGACTTCCTTGCGGATTTCCGGCGTGACGACCGGTGCCGGCGCATAAGCCCCCATGCCGCCCGTATAGGGGCCTTCATCGTTATCGAAGATACGCTTGTGGTCCTGGGCAGAAATCATGGGCACGATGGTCTTGCCATCGACGAAAGCCAGAAGGCTCGCTTCTTCGCCGACCATACATTCTTCAATGACAATGCGGCCGCCAGAAGCACCGAAGATGTGGTCTTCCATCATGGCGTTGACGGCTTCGATGGCTTCTTCTTCCGTCTGGGCGACGACGACGCCTTTGCCGGCAGCCAGGCCGTCGGCCTTGACGACGATGGGTGCGCCCTGTTCTTTAATATAGGCCTTGGCGGCATCGCCATCGGTAAAGGAAGCGTAAGCTGCCGTCGGGACGTGATATTTCTTCATGAGGTTCTTGGCAAAGACTTTGGACCCTTCCATCTGGGCTGCGGCCTTGTTCGGGCCAAAGACAGCCAGGCCCTTGGACTGGGCCAGGTCGGCAATGCCTTCGGTCAAGGGGACTTCCGGGCCGACGACGAGCATGTCGATGCCTTCGTTTTTGGCATAGTCCGTGATGGCGTCCAAATCGGACAGGGCGATGTCGACGCACTGGGCGACTTCACTCATAGCGGCGCTGCCGGGAATGGCATAGAGCTTATCGACGCTCGGGCTCTGAGCCAATTTCCAGGCCAAAGTATGTTCGCGGCCGCCGCCGCCGATGACTGCTACTTTCATTATTTTGCGGCCCCCCTTCTGAACCTGTTCTGCCAGGTATGCGGCAATGGCCGTATCATAGACAGCCGTGTGATGGAAGGCTTCCTGAGCCAGTTCCAGGCGGTACTGGTCGGAGAATTCGCCGTCCTTCTGGAGGATGGAAATGATTTCGCCGTATTTGGACGGGTTGGTGACGATGGCGACGTATTTGTTATTCTTCGCCGAAGCACGGACCATGCAGGGGCCGCCGATGTCGATGTTTTCAATGGCTTCAGCCAAGGTGACGTCCGGTTTGGCAATGGTCTGCTGGAACGGATAAAGGTTGACGACGACCAGGTCGATCGGTTTGATGCCGTGTTCTTTCATGGCTTTGACGTGTTCCGGATTATCGCGGACAGCCAGGATAGCCCCGTGGATCATGGGGTTCAAGGTCTTGACGCGGCCGTCCATCATTTCCGGGAAGCCCGTGACGTCCTGGACGGCGATGACCGGTACGCCCGCTTCTTTCAACGTACGCATGGTGCCACCCGTGGAGATGATTTCAATGCCGAGGTCAGCCAGGGCTTTGCCCAGTTCGACGACGCCCGTTTTATCAGATACACTAATGAGTGCGCGTTTTACTTTCATGGAAAATTCCTCCTATTCCTGAGTCCCTTTGACGACATTGCCGTCGATGGTCAATTTATCATCGCAAAAGAGCGCTGCCGCTCTGACATAAGTCGGATGTTCCTTGGTGAGGATCCGGGCTGCCAGCGTGTCTTCCGTATCGTCTTCGTAGACCGGTACGGCCGACTGCAAGATGATTGGGCCGGCATCCATGTCGGGAACGACAAAATGGACCGTGCAGCCAGCGATCTTGACACCGGCTTCGACGGCCTGGCGCTGGGCGTGGAGGCCGCGGAACGACGGCAACAGGGCCGGATGGATGTTGAGCATCTTGTGTTCATAATGGGAAATGAAGTCACCGCTCAAGAGGCGCATGAAGCCGGCCAGGCAGATGACGTCAGCCTGATACGGTTCGATGGCGTCGAGGATGTATTTTTCAAAAGCCGCTTTCGAGTCGAAGGATTTGCGGTCGGCCAAAATGACCGGTACGCCCCATTCCTTAGCGCGGTCCATGACCGGTGCGCCCGGGATATCGCAGACCAGGGCCTTGATTTCCGCATTGATCGTGCCGGCTTCGACGGCATCGTGGAGGGCGATGGCATTGGAGCCGCGACCCGATGCGAAAATGACCATCTTCTTCTTAGTCATGGAATACGCCTCCCCGCAAGGTTACGGGTACGTCGGAATCGACGACTTTGCCGATGACATAGGCCTTTTCATCGCGGTCGGCCAGGTTCTTGAGGACGGCGTCAGCGTCTTTTTCATCGACAATCATGATCATGCCGATGCCCATGTTGAAGGTACGGTACATTTCTTTGGCATCGACGTTGCCCCATTTCTGGAGGAGTCCGAAAATAGGCAGCTGCGGCCACGCCGTGACATCGATATCGACACCGACGCCTTTCGGCAGGACGCGGGGGATGTTTTCATAGAAACCGCCGCCAGTGATGTGGACCATGCCCTTGACGGTGAAGTTCTTGATGATCGGCAGGCACGGACGCGGATAGAGGCGGGTCGGTGTGAGCAGGCATTCACCGATGGTCATGCCCAGTTCATCGACGTACTGGTCGAGTTTCATGTTCTGCCGTTCCAGGACGATCTTGCGGACCAGGGAGAAGCCGTTGGAGTGGACCCCTGTCGAAGGCAGGCCGATGAGGACGTCGCCGGCCTTGATGTTTTCGCCGGTAATGACCTTGTCGCGGTCGACGATGCCGACGCCGAAGCCAGCCAGGTCATAGTCGTCTTTGGCATAGAAGCCGGCCATTTCAGCCGTTTCGCCGCCGAGGAGAGCGCAGCCCGATTCCTGGCAGGCATGGGCGACGCCTTTGACGATGGTCGCAACCTGGACCGGGTCGAGCTTGCCAACGGCGATGTAGTCCAGGAAGAAGAGCGGTTCAGCGCCCTGGACGAGGACGTCATTGATGGACATGGCGACACAGTCCTGACCGACTGTATCGTGTTTGCCCATCATGATGGCCAGGCGCAGCTTCGTGCCGACGCCGTCGGTACCGCTGACCAGGATCGGTTTCTTGATGTCGCTGTTCATCAGGGAAAAGAGGCCGCCAAAGCCGCCAAGGTCGCCGAGGACTTCCGGACGGTACGTGGCTTTGACCGAATCTTTCATCAATTCTACGGCTTTGTTGCCAGCATCGATGTCGACGCCGGCATCAGCATAAGTCAATCCTTTATTTGTGTTCGAGAGCATATTTTTCTCCTTCCTCATTGGCCTGCGGAGTGTCCGTAGGATAGTCGTTATTGAAGCAAGCTAAGCACATATCTTCCTTGGGGATATGTTCGACAGCCCGGTTGAGACCGTCGATGGAAATGAAATGGAGTTTGTCCACGCCGATGTATTTCTGGATCTGTTCGACACTGAACGTCGAAGCGATGAGTTCCTTGCGGACCGACGTGTCGATGCCGTAGAAACAGGGATACTTGATAGGCGGTGCCGATACGCACATGTAGACTTCCTTGGCGCCGGCTTCGCGCAGGAGCTTGCAGATAATGCCGCTCGTCGTGCCGCGGACGATGGAATCATCGACCATGACGATGCGCTTGCCCTTGACGACGGATTTGACGACATTCAGCTTCATGCGGACAGCCAGTTCGCGCTGTTTCTGGTTCGGCTTGATGAAGGTACGGCCCATGTAACGGGTCTTGATGAGGCCGTGCTTGAAGGGGATGCCCGAAGCCTGGGCGTAGCCGATAGCTGCCGTGTTGCCGCTGTCCGGGACGGAAATGACGATGTCCGCATCATACTGCGTTTCGTTCCACATTTCCCGGCCCATGTTCAGGCGGGCCTGGTAGACGTCCTGACCGTCGATGACGCTGTCCGGACGGGCGAAATAAATGTATTCAAAGGAACAAACCTGCTTGCGCGGTGCCTTGGCAAAGATCGTCGATTTGACGCCCTTTTCATTGATCTGAACGAATTCGCCGGGCTGTACGTCGCGGACGAACTTGGCGCCGATAGCGTCGAGGGCACACGTTTCCGAAGCCAGGACCCAGCCGCCTTCATCGGTACGGCCGATGCACAGCGGGCGGAAGCCATAGGGGTCGCGGACGCCATAGAGCGTATCTTTCGTCATGAGTACCAGTGAGTACGCCCCCTGGATGCGGTTCATGCTTTCCATGATGCGTTCTTCGATGGTGTCTTTCTGGCTGCGGCTGATGAGGTTGACGATGATTTCACTGTCCATGGTCGTCTGGAAGGTCGCGCCGCCGCGGTCCAGTTCTTCCCGCAGGGTCCGGGTGTTGGTCAGGTTGCCGTTATGAGCCAGGGCCAGCTGTCCCATAGGCGTGTATACGGCCAGGGGCTGGATATTGCGGGGATTATTGGAACCTGTCGTCGAATAGCGGACGTGGCCGATGCCGACGGGGCCGCCTTCTTCTTCAGGTACGCCGTTGGCGAAGACCGTGCTGATGAGGCCCATGCCGCGGAACGTATGGATATCCTGGCCGTCAGTCAGGGCGATGCCGCCGCTTTCCTGGCCACGATGCTGTAATGCGAACAACCCCCAGTAAATATAGCGGGGAATATCGAGGTGTTTATTGTAAATACCTAAGACACCACATTCTTCATGCTGCTTATCCCAAATCGGATCGTAAAACATGAATTAAACCTCCTGTTATAACGAAAAATAGTCTGTATTGCCCTTAGAGGGACTTTACGGTTTCTTGCAACTTCTGGTTCTTTTCCATGACTTCGTTAGCCATGTTTTCGCGATAGGCCTTATATTTCTTGGCTAAGGCTGCATCGCTGGCAGCGCCGATCTGTACGGCCAGGAGCGCTCCGTTCTTGGCACCGTTGATGGCGACGGTCGCAACGGGGATGCCCGACGGCATCTGTACGATGGCCAGCAGCGCATCCATGCCCTGGAGGCTGCCGCTTTCCAAGGGGACGCCGATGACAGGCAGCGTCGTATAGCTGGCGACGACACCGGGCAGATGAGCTGCCATACCGGCACCGACGACAAAGGCACTGATGCCCCGTTCTTCGGCTGTCGAAACGAATTCCCGGACAGCTGCCGGCGTGCGGTGGGCCGACGCTAACAAGACTTCATATTCAACACCAAATTCTTTAAAAATAGCAATCGCTTTTTTCATAACGGGAAAATCAGAATCGCTTCCCATGATCAAACCGACCTTCAACAGAGACCCCTCCTTAGGAAAAACAAAACCCAAAAGTGACACACGTCACCTTTGGGCTTTTCTCAGTTAGACACACGGAGACTGTTTACAAACGGCAAAGAACCTGTCCATAAACGTCTTGTCATAGTGCATCTCCTTATTGATTGAAAGATTATCAAACACACTTTGATTCTATCAAAAACCTCCGGGACTGTCAATGAAAATCGCCCGTTCTATCGCAGTTTGTACACGGATAGCGCCGACTATGTTACAATGGAGGAAAATGACCGACACGGAGGGATAACTTATGGAATTAAATGACCAGCAGCAGCAAGTCGTCAGCGACCTGTTGCAGCCAATCCTGCTCAACGCGCCAGCCGGCACGGGCAAGACCCGCGTCCTGGCCTGCCGGGTCGCCCACATCCTGGAAACAGGCGCCGCCGAAGGTTCGCAGATACTCTGCCTGACCTTCACCAACCGGGCCTGCAAAGAACTGAAGAACCGCATCATCGCCACGGCCCGCGAAAAGGGCCTGGCTGTCGTCGTCAAGACGATCCACAGCTTCTGTTACAGCCTCATCAAAGAAGAAACGAAGCGCCAGAGCGACCGTTACAACGACTTTCTGCTCTACGACGACGAAGACTGCCGGCAGATCATCGACAGCCTGCCTGCGGCGGCGTCAGCCCCGGGCAACGATACCCAGGCCCTGCAGAACTTCATCGAATTTGTAAAGAAACAGCGCGTCATCCCGGACCTCCACGATTTCACGGCACCCAAAGAAGCCCTCCAGGCCTGGCTCAGCGACCACGGCGACGCCCTGGTCCAGCAATACGATGCCGTCCTGGCCGATAACCACGCCGTCGACTTCACGGACCTCATCACCGGTGCCTACGATTTCCTCAGCGACGACGCCTGCTGCCAGCGCTGGCGGGACCGCTTCCGCTTCATCGCCGTCGACGAAATGCAGGACACGAGCGAAGTCGAATACGCCGTCATCAGCCGCCTCTTCCCGGGCCGCAACGTCCTCCTCTGCGGCGATTACTTCCAGACCATTTACGAATGGCGCGGTTCTTATCCGGAATATATTCTGGAACAATTCCGTAAGACCTACCATCCCCGGGAAATCACCTTTACGACCAACTACCGGGCTACGCAGCTCCTCCTGAAGGCCGCCGAAAGCTGCCTGAATCACCTCTTCGGTCAGGTGACGGTCCACCACATCTACCCCCAGCCGGGCCAGGCCGCAGCCGCCGTCCCAGGCGAACCCATCGTCGTCCACCAGGCCGATACCTTTCTCGACGAAAGCCGCTGGATTTTCCAGGAACTGAGCCAGCTGCCGCCTGAAGAGCGCCTCAAAGCCTGCATCCTCGTCCGCGGCAACCGCCAGGCCCAGCAGCTGTGGACAGGTATTACGGCCCATAATCTCCACTATCCGCCAGCATCCCGTCTGCCCGTCACCTGCATCGACCAGTTCCACCTGTTCAAGCGCCAGGAATGTAAAGACGTCCTGGCCTACCTGCGGCTGCTCCTGAACAAGCACGACAACCTCAGCCTGAAACGCATCCTCCTGCGCTTCGTCCCCCGCATCGGCCGGCGGACCATCGAAACCATCGAAAGCGAGTCCTACCGCCGCCTGGGCCTCCGGCTCTGCGACTTCATCGATCCCATTTCCCAGGAAACGGGCGACCCTTACGGCCTCTTGCTGACGGCCCTGGCAGATGGACGCATCGTCGTCTTCGACGTCGAAAGCACGGGTACCGACACGACGACGGACGAAATCATCCAGATTGCCGCCGTCCGTCTTGACGCCCAGGGCCAGGTCACAGACACGTTCAACACCTACGTCCGCGCCAGCCGTTCTGTCGGGACCTCATTCTACGTCCATCACATCAGCGACGACCAGTTAGCCGCCGAAGGCCGGGATCCGAAAGAAGCCCTGTCTGCCTTTCTGGACTTTGCCAGAGATGCCGTCATCGTCGGCCACAACGTCACGTATGACCTGTCCATCCTGCACAGCGAGCTCCAGCGCCTGGGCATGGCCGAAAGCGGTGACTTCCCCTATTACGACACGCTGGACATATACCGCCGCTTCTATCCCAATCTTATCAACCATAAACTGGCTACGCTGAGCGAAACCTTCCCCATCGACCATCAGCCGTCGCACGACGCCTTCGATGACATCCTGGCCACGGCCGGCCTCCTGTGCTACGCCGTAAAAGAAAAGATAGCTCCGGCCACGGCAGCCCGCCGCGCTTCCCTGTCTATGTACCTGCCCCTCTTCGCTCCCTTCAGCCGCGACATAGCCCATTTCCGCCGCCAATCTTACCAGGACCGGCCCATAGCCATCATCGCCGCCGTCATGAACGAAGGCGGTGTCAAGGCCTGGTACGAGAGCCATCGTGAGGCCAGCGATGCGGCCCATCACATCGACCGCCTGGAAAACGTCCGCAAGCTCTACCGCATCGCCAAGGAAACGGACGACCCGGCCCAGGACCCCCGCGACGCCCTGGCGGAATTCCTCAAGCTGACAGCCCTGTCCAACAGCGAATTGGACAGTATGCTGGCCAGGGATCCGAAAATCCCGATCATCACCATCCATCAGGCCAAGGGACTGGAATTCGACTACGTCTTCCTGGCCAGCCTGGAAGACCGGGTCTTCCCGACCTTCTGGTCCGTAAAAAAAGGCAATATTGAAGAAGAAAAACGCCTCTTTTATGTCGCCATTACGCGGGCCAAAAAGAGGCTGTATCTGAGCTGGCACCAGGGAATCGGCAATCAGCGCTATGCGCCGAGCCGCTTCCTCCAGAGCCTGGACTCCCAATATATCGAAGTTAGATGAGGCCGGCTATGCCTAAGGCCAGGCCTAAGACGCCGGAGCCGATGAGAACCTGGATGACGCCGATTTTGCGCCGCGTCGCTGCAATGGCCAGGATGAGGATAGCCAGGCCGCCGAGACTGAAATCCGACCAGTCATCGGGCAGGGTTTCCGTATTCCACAAGGCCAGGAGGATGAAGCTCAGGCTGGCGACGCAGATGAGGGCGACGACAGCCGGGCGCAGGCCGTTGAGGATGCCCCGGATAGGACCGATGTCACCGTACTTGAGGAAGACGCGTGCTAAAATAATCCCCAAGAAAAACGACGGCGTGACGAAGCCCAGGGTGGCAGCCACAGCTCCGCCTAATCCGGCGATTTTGGTGCCGACGAAGGTCGCGGCATTGATGCCGATCGGCCCCGGAGTCATCTGAGAAATGGTGAATATATCGACAAATTCGCTCATCGAGAGCCAATGAAAGGTATCGACGACACTGGCCTGGATCAGCGGCATGGACGCATAGCCGCCGCCGACACAGAAAGCCCCGACTTTACAGAATTCCCAAAAAAGTAACAGATATATCATGATAAGTCCCTCCCCTTAGTCGTACTTCTTGTCGCGCATGAAAGCGAAGCCGATGATGCCGTCGATGACGATGAGTGCCATAATATTGACATCAAAGCATAAGTTGGCAATGAATGTCGCCACGATGATGGCAATCGGCAGGAGGAGCTTCTTCTTCCCCTGCTTGATGAGGAGGTCGATGCCGACATTGACGATGAGGGCCGTCGCCCCGCACTGCATACCGCGGAGGATCATCTTGATATAGAGATTTTGGATGAAGAAATCATAGCAGTAAGAAATAATCGACAGCGTAATCAGGCAGGGCAGCACCGTCGCCACCAGGGCGACCAGCGTCCCCAGGACCCCGGCCATGCGGTAGCCGAGGATGACGGCACTGTTGACGGCGATGACGCCGGGCATGGACTGGGCGATGGCCACCATGTCGAGGGTATCCTTATCGCTGATCCAGTGGTATTCATCGACGTATTTTCCTTTCAACAGGGGAATAATGACGAAGCCGCCGCCGACAGTGAAGGCGCTGATTAAAAAAGTCGATTTGAACAGGGTCCAAAAGAAATGGGCATCCCGTTTCGGAGTCACAATATCGTTCATCATCTATCATCCTTTCTTGACGATTCATCGTTTCTATGGTCTTAGTATAACACGGCTTTTACTATATTGAAAATATTTGTATAATTGATATAATATACGTAAATCATATGTCAAGGAGGCATCGATATGGATATCCGTCAACTCACGTACTTCATGGTCATCGCCGAAGAAGGCCAAATCACGGCGGCTGCCCGTCGCCTGCACATGGCCCAGCCGCCGTTGAGCCAGCAGATGAAAGCCCTGGAAGAAGAACTGGGCGTACAGCTCCTGCAGCGGGAACCGCGCAGCGTGACCTTGACCGATGCCGGCGAAATTCTCTACCGCCGGGCCCGCCAGATCATCACCCTCACCGACTCGACGCGCCGGGAAATCGCCGACTTCAAGAACGGCCTGCGCGGCACCCTGTCCATCGGGACCGTGTCCTCGTCGGGCAGCGTCATCCTCCGGCCGGCGCTCCGCCAATTCCACGACAGTCATCGGGGCATCCGCTTTGAAATCTATGACGGCAACACCTTCCGCGTCCTGGACATGCTGGGCAAAGGCCTCATCGAAATCGGCATCGTCCGCACGCCCTTCAAGCAGGACGCCTTCGACTGCACCTTGCTGCCCGAAGAACCGATGGTCCTGGCCTATGCCGATACCCTGGCCGACCCCAGCCCGGGCCAGCCGACCCTGACCATAGAACAACTGCAAGGCCTGCCGCTCATCCTCTACCGCCGCTTCGACCAGCTCTTCCACGACGTCTGCGAAGCCCACAACCTCACGCCGAACCTCCTCTGCCGCAACGACGACGCCCGGACGACCCTGCTTTGGGCCGAAACCGGCCTGGGCTACGCCGTCGTCCCAGCATCGGCCATCTCGCCGGCCCGCCTGCCCCAGCTCCAGACCAAAGCCATCGACGAACCGCGCCTGCGCACCCAATTGGCGGTCATCACACCCAAACACCGCTATCTGTCCAGCATAGCCCGCCAGTTCATAGATGCTTTGACCAATCCTGAAGCCTGACGACCGGGCATAAAACCGTTCATCGTAGGTCGTTCGTCGTTCATCGAAGTTGGGGCCTGACGGCCCTGCAGGCCGCCTCGGGCTCAGATGCCGCTGCGCGGCAACAGATTCAGCGTAACAACATCGCCTCGAGTGACCCTCGGCTCGTGGAAAAGGCCGTGGTTCGTGGCTCGTGATTCGTGGTTCGTAAAAAGCCTGCCGTTATACCCGGATGGGCTGTGATGAAATCTCTCTGGCGGGCTGCCCACTGGGACAGCCCCTACAAATGCGGCATACAGCCACATAAAATTCTATCGCCTGATTGCGATTCCGTAGGGGACGGCTAAAAACCGTCCCGCTGTAAAGCCTGTGTATACCCAGTTTTCATGACAAATGTCTTGTAGCTCGTAAAAACCTGCCGTTATACTCGAATGGGTTGTGATCAAATCTCATAGCGGGACGCCCGCTGGGCGTCCCCTACGCACAAGGCCGTTGGCCGTGCAGTTTTTGGCGACCTGCAGCTTGTGTTTTTTTCCTATCGCCTGTATACGATAACGAATGATACATGACTATAATCTCATCGAGATAGGGTTAACAATTGCCCGAAAAAATCGCGGCCGGACGCACTAACGTGCGCCGGCCGAAAAGAGTCCTAACGAAAATAAAAAGACCTAACGGAATTTTTTTTGCTTAAGAGCCTAACCACCTGCGGCCAGGGAACAAGGGTAAATAGCACGGCTACGCCGCCCTTGTTCCCTGGCCGCAGGCGGTTTCCTTGTAAGGCGCAAAAAAAAAGAAAACATGGAAGGAGGACCTCTCGTGAAACAAAGAAACGTCATCTACGATTACAGTGCCTTACAAGACCTCATGACAAGCCGTTCACTGACGATTCCAGCATTGGCCAGAAGAATCTCCATCAGTCCTGAATCACTCGCCAAAAAACTGCGTTCCCAAAGTGACTTCACGCAGGATGAAATCCGAAAAATCGTATCTGTACTCCACATCCCGCCAGAAGAAATAGCCCGCTATTTCTTCACGGTTCTGCAAATTTAACACACATGCCAAAAAAGGCTGTCGCATAAAGACAGCCTTTTTTGAGCATTAAGTTTGCAGTTTGTAGTAGCTCTCTTCTACAACCTTCATGCAACAATCCCCTAAACTGCACTTATTTTAATGAAACCGCCGCCATTTCTACCTTTTTGGCCTCTTTCAAGGTCCGTATATTCTTGAACAGCCGGACAGGCAGGCAAATCCAGCCAATCAGCATGGCTATAAAGAATTTTACGAAAAAGTATAAGACCCAGCCGATGAGCGGCAATATCAAGAAAACATTCGGCGTAATCCGGGTCAGCATCTTCCAGCCCGGATAAACTCCGGCCATCATCCAAATGACTGCGATAGCGTTGAACAACCCATTATATCCATGGAAAGCAAAGACAAGACCGATGATGGCGAAGACCGCTGTAATGGCAAATTCTTTGAATACCTCATGCTTCGTGGCCTGCCAGCGCTTCAAATTGCAATCCGTACAGACAGGGATGGTCCAAAGATCCATACATTCCTGACACAATCCCTTCCCACAATCCACACACGTCCCTACTGCATCCCGGTCCGGATGATTATAACATTTCATAGCAAATTCCTCCTTATTTTAAATCCCGTGCCAAGCATCGGTTATAGCGCGCCATCCTGATTTCAACGGATGTTCTTTCATTTCACTCTCTAAGACGAACCGCGTCAGTCCTAAGTTCGACAGCCCATACATGATACCTTGCGCATACGTCGTTTCTCCTAAATTAGGCCGGCCTTTCCAGTAAATGATGGCTTTGATGCGTTCCGAATGTTTATCGGCCAGAAAATGCAGGTGATGACCTTGGCGGTCATAATAGGTAAGGACCATATAGTGGAATTTCTGCTGGTCGCCATAGTTCGTCTTGTAATTACTCGTCCCCTGTACCCAGAACCCGGTATTCGGATCATGGCTGTACACGTCTTTCCGGTCAGCAGGATACGCCTGCCCATACACTTTGATGACCTTTTCCGCCTTGTCACCTACCTGGATGCCCTTATCGGTCATCGGACCGGGCTTCAAGAAAATCAACTGTGTCAGCGTCCCAGCAGGATAACTGTAAAAATCGCCCAAGAAGCCGCCGCGGCTGATGGTGATGAACATGCTGTTATCGGTCTTGATGTACTGGTCATCCATCGAGCTTTGTCCATAGAAACGATAACCATTGGCATTGATGTAATCCCAAAGGGGTGTCGCATTGTCATAGTCGAACTGGTTCATGACACCGGCATCATCGACATAGGCAAAAGCCATAGGGCTGCACATCAGGCACAATAGAAATACACCTGTGGAAATCCATTTTTTCAGCATCTTTTTCCCTCCTATTGATTTGGTATCGAAACTATTTAGTCTTAAAAAAATACAGTGACAAATCGCGTACATCCAGACGTAAAATCTCTACACATCTACGGATTTCATCCTGCGTGAACTCAGTCCGCGAAGTCAGCTTAGAATACAGCGTAGAGCGGCTTATTTCCAACTGTCTTGCCAATTCTTCACGGGTAATGCCCATCTCTGCCATGCGGCCGTAGAGTTTAGAATAATCATACGTCATAGGGTCCTCCTTTTTTGATTTGAAATCTGTACTTTTCTTCACAAAAAAATAGTACTATAAAAACAGCCTATCGTCAAGGCTTTTTGCACAAAATGTTGAGATTTCTAAACGTTTATTGTATACTTGTGGAAGAAAAAGGAGGTTACCCCATGGAAAATAATATTTTTGGAAAACGCCTGAAACAAGCCCTTGAATACCGTCAAATGCGCGCTGTAGACCTGGCCCGCAAAACCGGTCTGACCCGCGGTATCATCAGTTCCTACATAAATGGACGTTGGAAAGCAAAACAGACCAACGTCATGCTCATAGCCCGTGCCCTCCATGTCTCTGAATCCTGGCTCATGGGGTACGACGTGCGCATGGAACCGGACACGGATTCCCTGACCAGTACGCTCTCACCTGACGAAACCCAGCTCCTGTCTCTCTACCGTACCTTAGACGATGCCAATAAGAAAGCCGTCCTCGACTTCGTCCGCTTCAAAAATCTCGACAACGAAAAATAAATATAAAAGGGCTTATCGCACATGCGACAAGCCCTTTTTCCATAATAATCCTCAGCCGAAGACTTCAAAGATGACGATGAACAAGGCCATCAGTCCCAGGCCCAATCCCAGGGAATAGGCACAGAGTTTCTTTTCGATGGGCTGCAAGGGGAAATATTCGTCTGCATCCCGTTCGAGCTGGCCCATATGGGTCGCAGCGTCTGTCGGGGTTACGGTTTGGTTGTAGTAATATTCGTCAGCCGTCGAAGCGGCAGAAGTGATTCGCGATGCCATAGCAATCAATCCTTTCTATGATGAAGTTATAACGTCGGCGGAACAATGCCGTGATAGAAGATGTAAGAAATGAACAGGCCGACCCAGATGATGAAGCCGACGAGGGCTACGGCATAGACGCCGATGACACGGCCCAGGCCGGATTTCCAGAGCTTGCGGACATTCGTGACCAGGCCGATAGAGAAGAAGCAGAGGCCAAAGAAGACGGCCCGCAGGAGGTTAGCCTGTCCGGCGCCGGCTTTCGCAGCGTCGACGATGCCCGGCTGCAGCCAGCCAGCTGCAAAAATGACGACCAGGGCCAGGACGAAGCCGATGATGAATTTCGGGAAGCGTTCCCAGATTTCCCGTTTGGAAACCTTGCCAGCCCCGGATGCGACGGCTGCCCGCGGGTCATTGAGATGGTAAATGGACCAGACGATAGCCAAGATGAAGGACCAGACGCCGATGAAAACGTCGATGAAGACCTTGGACGTCGTCGCAGCCATAAGGATCCATCCTTCCTGGTAATTGACGCCGAATTGCTGGAGCGCACTGTTGCGGATAAACGTATCTGCAATCGCCCCGGATGCGACGGCACCGCCATCACTCTTGACGACCAGGCCCAGCCAGGACCCGGCGACCATCGGTTCACTGGGCAGGAAATAAGCGGCTGCAAAGGGCAGGATGAGCAATTCTACGGCAACGAAGACGATGATGACTGATGCCAGGATAGTCGGGATGATCTGCCGCGCCTTGATGGCACTGCCCGTAGCAATCGCTGCGGCGACACCGCAGATGGAAATGCCCGACGCCATGGGAGCTGCCCATTCCGGCGTGAATTTGAAGAATTTCCGGGCTACGAAATAGACGATAGGCCAGTAAATCAGGTAGGCTTCGACGACGGCGCACATGCCGCGGACAATGACCGTACCGGCCAGCCCCAGGGCACTGATGGCCTGGATGCCGATATTCATGCCCAAAATGACGATGCCCGTCTTGATATACCATTCCGGTTTGGCAGCATCAGATAAGAAACGCGTCACTTTCGGGAAAAAGTTACCGATGACCAGCCCGGCCAGCAGGGCAATGACAAAGCCCAATTCGCCAAGGCTCAAGGACCAGCCGATGTTAAAAGCTTCCCGCTTATTCGGCGTCGCTGCCAGATAAGCATAATTGCCGATGACCGTCGCCGCCATGGTGATCCAGTAAATCACGGTATAACCGGCGACGAATTTCTTGACCTTCGTCCCCATGAAATACGCGCCGATAGACGTTACGACCAGGGTAAATACATACGTCGCCACTAACGACCCGATACTGCCGAGCCAGACAAACCCTTTCGATCCCGGTCCGACCGCCTTGGACGGGTCGATCCAGACACCGAACTTAGCAGCCCAGCCGAGCAAATCGACGTGCCAGATCTGCCCGGCACCGAGAACGACGATAAATAATCCGAGCCATACGGCCCACCAGTCTTCGCTTCGCAACAGGCCCGACCGGTTGACGGCCTGTGCAGATACTTCGTTACTCATACGAACACCCCTTTTACAAAATAAATAAAGACGTGCCGATGACAAAGCCATAAAAAAAGCGCGCCATCAGCTACAGATGACGCGCAAAATCCCTTCCATTTCTCGCTCATCTGCCGGGAAAACTCCCGCTGGAATTGGCACCTTCCGTCCCCACGGAGGTTGCCGCAGCATCATAGGGCCAGTCCCTCAACTGCTCTGGATGATTGATATTCATTCATCAAACATATAAAATGTTTACCCAAATAGTACACTATTAGGTACATTCTGTCAATACTTTCATTTGAAAATAAAGTATAAAGTGAAAATATCCTCAGAAGTGCCGACCATCGGGAGGTACAAGACAGTGGCCAGCTTAATCCGTTTCTGGGTCATATTTCCGCCGAATTATCAAGATTTCTGTTGCAACTTGCACAGTACACACAACTTCTTACCACAAAAAGCAATCCCGTATTGCCAAACCGTCGTAATGCCTAAATCACTAAAGATAGCTGTATAATCCTGTGTTTGTATCTGGTCCAATCCTTCTTTCGCTTTTTGTTCCAGCTGTTGTTCATTGGAAGCCACCTTAAATTCCATGATGACCCCAGACCGTCCTCTCTGCTTCGGGAAAATAGCTAAATCAAATCGCCCATAACCACTTTCTCGATTGGACTTAATATCATAATCTTCTTTATCCAAAAATAATGCGGTCATCCCTAAAAGCAATCCATGATAAAAGCTTTCTTTATTGGCTGTATCATAAGTACTGACGACGTGAATTAAAATTGTCTGCAACAAATCCTGAAAATCTTCCTGCTGTCCATGAAGCAAGGCATCGAATAAATCGTCGAAAGTATTGCGATTGATTCCTTTAGCTAAATGATTCAAAATTTCAGTTCCATAGACCCATTTGACTTCTTCATTCGGAATACGGAGGCCATAGCGATCATAAGAATAGGCCGATTTTTCTACAGCCGTCAGGTATCCCGTAGTCAGCATGAGCGTATACAGGGCACTCGGATTTTTTTCAATCGATTCGTAAACGACGCCTTCATTCAATGTCACCGTAACGGTTTCACCATTCAAAAGGTTTTGGATTGTTTTGATACGCCGGAGATCGGCATGATGCAGCAATTCTTTCAAGATTCCATTTCCAGAAGTATTGACCCAATACGGGGCTGGTATACATCCGGCATCAAAATATTTATTGACGGACCAGGGATTATAAATATCCTGATTGGCAAAGCGATAGCCATCGTACCATTTCCGGATTTCTGGCAATGTATCGGTTTTCCCTAAATCATGTGCCATTTTCTGTACTTCTTGCGGCGTGAATCCAAAAACATCGCTATATTTCTGACTATTCACCGTGTATACATCTAAGTTATTCAATCCGCTGAAAATACTTTCCTTAGCAACGCGTAATACGCCTGTTAAAACAGCAAATTCCAGCGAATCATTCGTTTTCAAAGCGCTACTCAAAAACTGACGCATAAAACCAATACAGCCCGTATAATAACCATTTTCCCAAGCCTGCTGAATTGGCACATCGTATTCGTCTACCAGTAAAATGACCTTTTTCCCATAATGAGCGTGCATCATATTCATCAAGGCAGTCAGTGAATAGGTCAATTCATCTTCCGTAGCTTCCCCATGGACAATGCGCTGAAACAGCCGTTTCGAGTTTTCATCCACTTTATCACTATCACTGAGATATTGATATTTCGCATAGACCTGGGCAAAATAGAAGCGAATGAACTCCAACATCCTAGGCCAAGTATGCCAAGACGGATTCTTAATATCCTTCAGCGACAGGAAAATAACCGGATAGCGGCCTTGTTCCTGCATATATGAACTACCGGCTTTTTCAATAGCCAAGCCTGTAAAAAGAGGTTTGGACAGATTGGATTTTTCAATGGAAAAGAACCATTCCAGCATACTCAAGGTCAACGTCTTGCCAAAACGCCGCGGCCTCGTAATTAAAGTCACATCACTATGGCCTTCGATTAACTGCCGGATAAAGTCCGTCTTGTCTACAAAATAATAATCCTTTTCCCGGATTTTACCAAAATCATCGATACCTACCGGCATTTTCCCACACATACAATCACCTGCCCTCTGAAAAATCAATTATTTACATTATACCATATTCATTCTCTGGCAGGATTGAGAATAATGCCACTTTCCAGCTTAATCCGCTTCTGGCCCGAAATCCCAAAAGCCAGTCCCCGTTTCTGGGTCATATTTCCGCCGAATCCGTCCTTCTATAACGGGGCGCAATTCGATTTCTGCCGTGTACAGTACCTCTATCGATTTGATGTGCCCTGCCGCAACGTGATGTTCCCCATCCTGTTTATAAGAAAAAGCAGCGTGAGTGTGATGGAAATAAGTTCCATCATCATCGCTGACGATATTTCCCGTCAACGAAACCAGCTCCAGCATCCCCTTCAGCTCTTGAACTTCAAAACTGCCCGTTTCTGGGATGAACGTCTGTATTTCTGCCGAACGGCACCCGCCGATGCCCGAAAAAATGGCCGATGCAATCTGTTCTTTCTGACAGATTCCCAGAATCGTGCTGATGATTTCATCCCCCTTATCCATCCGGATATAATAAGTTTCACCAAATTTGCGATAATCCATACGTCATACCTCCGTAACATCATAACCTACTGTCACTGTAAGACCGGCACCAGAAAAGAGACTTGTTAGTTCGTTTGTAGAGTACCCTCTCTATTGATCCATATAGGCTGTAATCGAAACGATTTTACCATTCTCCACACTAAAGCTCAATCCACACATTATAATAGCTCCCTCCCCGTTTCACAAGCGCTTACAATTTTCCAAGAGTCTTCAACGCATAGAAACCACAGCTAGCCAATTGTTCCATGTGAGATTGTTGTTGCAAGCCGAATTCCCATTGATGCCACTGGTCTTCGCTTTCAAGTTTCCAGAAACCTAAGTCCGAATGAGGCCTATTGTCATAAACAAAAGTATACGCCGTGCCGTCATCATCAATAACGTTGATTGCTGAACGGCTATAGGATTGAACCATCCCAAGATTAACAGCAGAGCTTTCATCTGCATAAAAGGCAACCACTGTATTTCCTATCAATAAAGTTCCAGTAAGTAGCAACATACTTACAATTCGTTTCATCATATGCCTCATCCTCCTTAAAAAGACTTACCTCTCAATCTCAATATATGTTATATAGATTCTACAAAAAACTTATAAAGTCCTGCAAAAGGAAGTTTGTAAATTCAGAATTAATGACACGTCATGTGATTCGTGATTCGTAAAGGCCTGCCATTATATCAGAACAGGCTACGGTGGAATCTCACAGCGGGCCGCCCTGTCCGGGTCGGCCCCTACGCACAAGGCCGTTGGCCGTGTATATTTTATGTCCGGTGAATGTTGTTTCCATTTATCGCCTGGCTGCGATTCCGTAGGGGACCGTCCTGATAAAGGCGGACAGCCACAGCTGTCCTTTTTGGCAATCGTCCTGCGCCTTCTTATGGTCGGCGCCTGACGGGCCAAAAAGGCCGCGTGAATTTTGTGCATAGCCGGAATTTATGACGAATGGCACATGGTCGTAATACAATCGTGAGTTTGTCGCGGCGAAGCCGCATCGTAGGGGCTCGCACGTGGCGAGCCCGCGTGAATCCTGTACGTAGCCGGAATTTATGACGAGTGGCACATGGTCGTAATACGATTTGAGTATCTCGCGGCGAAGCCGCATATGAGTCCGACTCCACAACTGTACAGTAAAGGCTAACTGCCTAAATCATCACATAGTACCGCTTGACGAAGATAAATAAATGACGTTATAATAGACATGAAAAGAGGTCCTGCCGATAGACGGTTGGCCCCGATAAGTCAACAAAAATAGTCGCTTAAGATGGGGGTCTCTGGCGGCTATTTTTGTGTTTTATTTGAACTTTGAATAAAAAATTCCTTTCCATTTGGATTGGAGGGGCACACAAAGTTCCTCCTGGAAAAGCAAGGGACCAACCGCCTACCGTTTTAGGCAAAACCTCGGATTCAGTATATCACCGGCAGACATTGCCGTCTACTTGAAAAATTCAATCATCAAAAATCTAGTATAACAGGCGCTGTCACGCGAAGACAGCGCCTGTTTGCTTTGTCCATTTCAAATTCAAAAAGACCTGCCATTATGTCAGAACAGGCTATGGTCGAATCTCACAGCGGGCCGCCCTGTCCGGGTCGGCCCCTACGCACAAGGCCGTTGGCCGTGTATATTTTATGTCCGGTGAATGTTGTTTCCATTTATCGCCTGGCTGCGATTCTGTAGGGACCGTCCTGATAAAGGCGGACCGCCTGAATTTTATGCTATTCTAGTATTTGGGTATGCTTGTTACAGACGATGCTGTGGATTGGTTGCGTCCCCTCGTATTATACGTTCCACTTTATGACGATCATTGTCCTTACCGGAAATCCTATCTACCCGGAAGCGGTCGAGTTCTCTGGCTTTTGAAATTTCCGGCCCAAATTCATCCATCGATCTTATCATATTCCCGTCGGAAGGTGCTCCGTTCTGCAGCGCATAATAGATGATTGCGGCATATTCATAACGGGTCAAGGCACGATCACCTTTAAACTCGCCATCGGGATACCCCTTCAGATATCCCTTATCTGCCAAGGTCTTCACATAAGTATACGCCCAATGGTTTTCAGGCACGTCAGGGAAATTTATATTTCGTTTCATAGACGCATTCCCGTTATTCCCAATTACAGACTTATACGCTTCCAGTTCTTTAGTTAGAACAGCTACCTGTTGTTGCAACGCCAGCACATCTTTGGCCACCGAAACCCTCGAACGGGAAACATTGTTCTTTTGTCCAAATTTCCAGCTGATGCCTGCATTCACCATGTTCTCTCCACCACTAAAAGAACCTCCCACGTTAAACATGCATCTTCATTAGGACGATAGTAGGCACCAATAGCCACGGCATTTGCATTTTTGTAATTACCATACCCAGCTGCAAAGTCCCATTTATCATCGGGATCAAAATCCAGAGGATGGAGTGCAGCAAGAGCCGCAGCACCTGCACCTACCCGATTAATCTGACTGTCCAGATGATTGACCTGACTGTCCAAAAGATTAATCCGGTTTTCTGTGCTATACAGCTGACTTCCATTCACTGCATCAGTCGAAGTAGGAGAAATATCGCCATCCTTCAAATGAGTGATTTTTGTTCCCCCCATATCAGCGCCCTGATGACTAAGCGTAACTGTATCACCCGCTTTGATTGTATTGCCGGTAATAGTACTTGCCGTTACTGACGTAAACACAGGAGTGTCCGACATATGTACGGTAATGGTCCCCTTGTCTACCGAAGTGGACAGGTTTTTCCCATCGCCTTTAATGGAAACGGTATCACCTAATTGCGCGTTATAAGCAGTTCCGGTATCTGCTGCAAAATTCATTCCCTTTGCAATGTTTTTAGCATTCGCAGCAATGTTTTGGGTATTCGCATCAACACTCTGATTTATTGCAAATAACTGACTGCCGTTTATGGCATCTGTTGAAGTATCTGTTACACGGCCGGCTGCAACATTCGTAATCGTGCGCTTGATGTTGTCATTTCCTACACTTACCGTACCCTTTGCATGTCCACCGGCAGTCTGATACGTTTTTCCTCCAACAGTCATACTTGCAGTTGAAACAGCTTTTGAGGTTTCAGAACTATTTCCCAAAGCAACAGACCAGTCGTCCGTCGCTTTTGCATTCAACCCTATAGCCACGCTATAGGAACCGGAAGAGGATGAAGCACTGCCGATGGCAATCGATTGACTATTCGTTGCACTTGCCTTTTCACCAATGGCCACAGAATCATTGCTGCTTGATACTGCTTTATCACCGATGGCAATGGCATTCACTCCAGATGCGTTTGATGAAAGCCCTGCCGCTATGGAACGCTCACCTGTCGCCTGCGCAGTGGTTCCCAGGCCAAGAGAATCTTTCCCGGAAGCAACGGTGTAATCGCCAAGGGCCGTGGCCCTATAATTAGTTGCCTGCGATCCGGTGCCAACGGCAGTTGCACCATTCGCATTATTTGGACCTTTTGGATTTTCCTGATTGCCTGCCTTGCTTCTGTATCCAATAGCAACATTCGCCCCGCCAAGAGAGCTGATTTCATTGCCAAAGGTAACGGAATTCGAACTGGAAACGGTATTTTTATCTCCGTCAATAACAATGCCAGTACTGCCCGTCGTTGTGTTTGCTGCAAAAACCATGGTCTGTCCACATGCCAAACAAAGTAATAAAATAGTGGCTATATGCTTTTTCTTCATCACTTACCTCCATTGTACCAACTGCATATAGATGTCGATGATTCATCACCAAATGCCCGGTTGGATCTGCCACCGACTACCGTCGTGTATTCTCCAAGAGCCGTATTTTCATAGCCGCCAGCTACGACATCGTCAGATTACGTAGCACTATTGCCATAGCCGCCCGCTATTTTGTTTTGCTGCAAATGGCTTTAAAGATTTTTCGATGCACCTTCTTTTATCATTTAGTATTTTTATGCAAATAATACGTGTGCTTCGTGATATCATTATAGCATTTATTTTTCTTATTTAAAGGCTTTATTACGCTATTTAACCATTGTTTTCAGCTGTCATTGCTTCTATTTGTTACTATATTTTTATTCATTTCATTGTAAACAATTAATATTTAGTATTAACAATATATTAATAAGATGTTGCAGAAAAATTTTTGTAAAAAAAGAGCATTTTATGAACCCCTCATCAGAGAGTCTCATAAAATGCTCTTTTTTTGAATATAGATAGCCTGCTGGAAATCAGGAAAGAAGGAATCCCAACGGAGCAAAAAAACAGACCTAACTTTTAGGGGTGCTTTGGGCGCAAAAAGATAACATGGGGAGCCGGGACTCCGACAAGGGTAAAGTGTACAGCGAGCCGCCTTTGCCTACATCCCAGCCCCATGTTTTTTGTTGCGCGTAAAAGCAAGAACAAAGTAGTTCTGGAAAAGATTTCACCCAAAGGAGCGAATGACCATGAAAACCAATGACGCGCAAACAACAAAACCACAGCCTAAGGAAATTCAAAACCAGGCGCTGTCACACGAAGACAGCGCCTGTTTGCTTTGTCCATTTCAAATTCATAAAGACCTGCCATTATATCAGAACAGGCTATGTTTAAATTTCACAGCGGGCCGCCCTGTTCGGGTCGGCCCCTACGCACAAGGCCAGAGGCCGTGTATATTTTATAGCCAGTGGACAGTAATCATTTTTCATCGCCTGGCTGCGATTCTGTAGGGGACGTCCTGACCAAGGCGTCCCGCCGTGAATCCTGTGCATAGCCGGAATTTATGATGAATGGCACATGGTCATAATACCATCGTGAGTTCGTCGCGGCGAAGCCGCATATGAAACCGAGAAAAAACACGCAGCTCGGTGTTCGTGATTCGTAAAGACCTGCCATTATATCAGAACAGGCTACGGTAGAATCTCACAGCGGGCCGCCCTGTCCGGGTCGGCCCCTACGCACAAGGCCAGAGGCCGTGTATATTTTATAGACAGTGGACAGTAATCATTTTTTCATCGCCTGGCTGCGATTCTGTAGGGGACGTCCTGACCAAGGCGTCCCGC